>Ga0256834_1001809_pt1 | contig 14064 bp, 15 predicted proteins | sample 4281140metaG_FD_190536 | JGI IMG/M metagenome (GOLD analysis project Ga0256834, IMG submission 190536) | Hydrothermal vent microbial communities from East Pacific Rise, Pacific Ocean - 4281-140 | ecosystem: Environmental > Aquatic > Marine > Hydrothermal vents | place: Pacific Ocean: East...
CTATGGCTAGCAATATCAGGAATATCCATAAACTCCAATATCCGCGCTTATTAGCTCGGAATTGCGAAAGCCTGCGTTGTGTGATTGGTGATATGCTCATAAACATACTATATAAAATAAATTGAGAAAGAAAAAGCTTTTATAGTTTCTTGTTTCTAATCATTTTCTGGTAGTCGTAAACCGTGTTCATTAACAACGTTTTCGTTTGACATAGGTGTTATTTCTTCTTGTATAGGTTCTTGTGAATTGTCAGATTCAAAAAAGTTGGAATTTGTAGCAATATCTTTAACCGTCAAAAATGCGGCTAGTAAAACACCGGCTGTTCCAGAAGCAATGGCTAATTTCGATTTTAAGTCTGGCATTTTTAACATCCTTCGTTGATTTATGAAGAGTATATAGATTTTATTATAATACGTCAAATTTATATAAAACAATTTGCATATGCATCTCCGTTTATACGGAGATGCTATATTTGGTTGGTTTAACATCACCCACCTCGACTTTCGAAGTCAATGCGTGGGTCGATCCAGACATAGACTATATCGCGGATAAGATGCATTACTAGGCTCATGAGGGTGAAGATATAGAGTGTGCCGAGGACTACGGGGTAATCGCGGTTTATTATGCTCTCATAACCCAATAGCCCCATGCCGTCGAGCGAGAATATTACCTCTATTAATAGGGATGAAGTAAAGAATATAGCAACGAACGCGGCGGGAAAGCCTGCTATCACAATCAGCATAGCATTGCGGAATACATGCCCGTATAGCACTTGGTTTTCCGATAAGCCCTTGGCGCGTGCGGTCAAAACATATTGCTTGCCGATCTCGTCCATGAATGAGTTCTTGCTAAGCATTGTTAGGGAGGCAAAGCCGCTAACTACCATTGCGGCGATCGGCAATACCATGTGCCAAGCATAATCGAGCGCGGCTTGCGCCATACTCATATCCTCCCACCCATCAGAGGTAAGCCCGCGCAAAGGGAAGATATCCCAATACCGCCCGCCCGCAAACATCACGATTAGCAATATCGCAAACATGAATGAGGGAATAGCATAGCCGATAAACACCGCCGCGCTTGTCCATATATCAAAATGCGAGCCGTCACGCACTGCTTTTTTAATACCAAGCGGTATGGATATCAGATATATAATCAGCGTAGACCACAGCCCGAGCGATATCGACACAGGCATTTTCTCCAGCACAAGATCAATAACGCCAACATCACGGTAATAGCTATCCCCGAGATTAAAGGTGAGGTAGTTTTTTATCATAATGAAAAAGCGAATATGGGCGGGCTTATCAAAGCCGTACATGGCTTCTAGCTCTGCTATAAACTCAGGGTCAAGCCCTTGTGCGCCTTTATAGGTGGAGTTTGAGCTAGTATTGACAGAGCCAATATCGCTGCCCCCGCCGCTAATACGCGCAGTCGCGGACGCTCCATGGCCTTGAAGCTGCGCTATCATTTTCTCGACAGGACCACCTGGGACAAATTGAATAATCACAAAGCTAATCAGCATAATGCCGAGCAGGGTAGGGATCATTAATAATAGACGTTTAAAGATATATGCTAACATGTTTACTATGATAGGAATGATAAGCTCTTAAGTCTACTGGCAAAATACAGATGTTCCCAACTTAATGAAAAAGTGATTTGCTTCAGCAAATTGTACCGAGCAAGTGCGAGGCGTTCGTTAGAACGTGAATATTAATGCACCATTTTTGATTGCTCGATACCGCTTTGACGGTTAAAGGCTTCGAAGGCTGAGGGTGTGTCGATTTCAACAAATCCATCATCCATAAAGACAGAGCCCATATCTTCGAGCAGGCGTGATTCTTGCTCTTCCAGAAATGCCATGCGTTTTTTAGCTGAAACATTATAAGCGCGCATCAAGGTTTTCTCACGCAATTCATCGCGGCCAAGTATCTTTGCGATATATGCTTTATTGCTTAAAATATCAATATTTTCAGGGTCAATGCGTAACGCTTTATCGGCAATGTTAAGGGCTTCTTCCTCGCGGTTAAGGTTGGTTAGGGCAAAGCCTTTGTTCAGCAAGGCATTCATGTTATTTGGATCATTTTTAAGAACCGCATTTTCTCTTTCGAGGATTTCCTCATATTCTTGTTTTAAATGCTGGATAAATGCTTTTTGAAACAAGAGCTTATCATCGTCAGGATTTTCAACCAATTGCTGATTTATAAGTATTTCAGCTTCCTTGTAAAAGCCGTCAACAATCATGATGTCAATATCATCATCACTATTATAGGGGTCATAGCCATCCATAGAATCAGGATTAACGAAATAGTGGCAGTCAGGGTTATTCATGAATGTCATAAGATCATAAGCAAGGCGCGCGCGCATTGATCCATCATCCACCTTTACATGATTTAGTGGGTGCGAATACTTAAATTTTTCTGAAGGCGCACTACTGGCGTAGATCTCTTCTGGTAGCATTGTAACAACCCCTGTTGTTTTGTTATGTTTACTTGCTCTTTTACTCAAGTGGCTTTTTACCTTAAAGAGATAGTACCGCTTTTGGAGGGTGAAATCAAGCGAATTACAAATTTTTATTCCCGCTTTTGGTTATGGCTTTATATTCCAGTCTACAACCCGCCAATTCCCTTGGCTTAGCTCTAAAACTCCAAATGCACCAGTGGATAGTTTTATCGAATGTTCATTTGTAAATTTATCAAAATCACCTGTTATATGCGGAGCGAATCGAGCGATTCCATTTGAGGTAACAACAAGTATTACTTCGCTGATATCCATTACATTATTTGTAATTTCATCATGGGTTTTTGATATTTGCTTTGAAAAATCAATCCAGTTTTGAATAATTTCCTTAGGGTTAGCATCCCAGCCATTTGGCACAATTGCATGTTTGTCCCAATCGTCTATGGCTTGTTTGCCGATGCGCGAGATCACCTTATCCTCACTTTGGTTTTCGTCTTCGCCATAGTCGATTTCATTAAATATATCAAGGGCATAAGCATGTTCTTTAATGCCCATAGCTGCCGATGCAAACTTTGCTGTTTCTTTTGTGCGCATAAGTGATGAGCTATATATAACATCAGGTATTAAGCCACGTTCTTTCAGGCAAAGCCCAAGCGCAGTTGCTTGCTTACGGCCTTTTTCAACAAGAGGCATATCGGTTCTCGCGCCAACGCGGGTAAGGGTTTGCCCTTGGTTAAATGTATTGCCATGTCGCGCAATAACGAGCTTAGTCATAAAGGCTCGCCAAATTTTTTGAGGAATTTTTCCGCGCGTTTGATGTCTTGCGGGCTGTCTATTCCTGATTGGATCATGCCTTCGCTAATTTCGATTTCAACGGTGCTTATACGGATATTATTTTCTAACATTCTTAGCTGCTCTAGCCCTTCAAGATGCTCGTAATTGCTTTGTGGTAGCGAGCAGAATTTTTCCAGTATATCCGATCTAAAACCATAAAGCCCTATATGTTGATATATGGGGGAGATAGGGCTTTGCGCCCTTAAGCCCTTTTCCTTACGTATTGCAGGGATAATGTTTTTAGAGAACCAAAGAGCCTGCTTATCCTTATTTATAATTGCCGTAGTGCCACTAAAGGGAGTTTTTTCCTTTGCTTTACGCAGGCGATCCAAGTCATTCCAGCTAAGCTTGTGAACTGGCGTTATCACTTGTGAATTGGGGTTTTCTTTGAAAGCATCAAATATCTTTTGTATAACCGATGGCGGAGTGAACGGCGCGTCACCTTGTAGATTTATGATGAAATCAGGCCATTGATCGAGTTGCCTTATCGCCGATAAAACGCGGTCAGAGCCAGTAAGGCAGCTAGCAGGAGTACTTATACATGCAAGGCCTAGCTCGCTTGCGTGATCGGCAATGCGTTTATCTTCGGTGGTTATGAATATATCAATATTATCATAGGGCTGCGCTGCTTTTTGAGCAACCTCGCTTACGCGCTGTAGCATAGATTTCCCGCGTATCATCGCCAGCGGTTTACCTGGAAATCTTGTTGAGCCGTAGCGGGCGGGAATTGCAATTGCTAACCGCATTTAATTCATCCATCTATTCATCTGGAGCATTGTTATTCGCTCGTTACGTACAGCTTGTATGCTGCCTCACTCATGCCTTGTCCAGATAAAGATATGAATGAATTGTTGTTTACTTTAATTCATTAGCCCACCAAGTTTGCGTAATATTTGGGCTGTTTCCTGATAAAGTATCAGGGCGTTTAATATTGTTCCAATATGCAATGCGCCATTTTGGGAAATGCCACATCGGTATAACATAATGCCTATTAAGCAAGATACGATCAAGTGCGTGAGTCTTTGTTACAAGGTCATCGCGTGATGATGCGCGAATTATGCCTTCGATAAGTCCATCAATTACAGGGTCTTTTATGCCTATATAATTGCGAGAGCCTTGGATATCAGCCTTTGCAGAAGCCCAATAATCGCGCTGTTCATTACCAGGGGATGATGATTGCCCCAATCCTGCGATGATAATATCATAGTCAAATCTATCTACGCGGCGTTGAAATCCTGCGGTATCGACAACGCGAAATCTGGCTTTTGCACCGATACGCTTAAGGTTTTTGACGAATGGAAGCACCCAACGCTCATATACTGGCGAGTAGTGCAGTATCGTAAACTCAAGAAATTGTTTATCACCATTTTTCAATATTTTATAGCGAATACCTTCGGCATTTATGTTAGTAAAGCCTGCTTTTTTAAGCATAGCTACTGCCTTGCGTAAGTTATCGCGGTTGCTGCCCGAGCCATCAGTAACTGGGGCTTTATACGTGGTTGTGAATATGGATGGCGGGATTTTATCGCGGATTGGCTCTAATATTGCAAGCTCTCCCTTGGAGGGAAGGCCAGTTGATGCTAGCTCGGAATTTTCAAAAAAGCTGTTTGTGCGCACATAATCACCATAGGCAAATTGCTTGTTCGCCCATTCAAAATCATAAGCATAAGCCAGAGCCTCGCGTAGATTTATATCCTGAAAAAGCGGCTTACGGATATTATAGATAAAGGCTTGCATTCCCGCGGGGCGAGTATGGTTAAGCTCCTCCTTATTAAGGCGTTTGGCTTTTTCTGTCGGGATATTATATTTTTCTTTCCATGTCTTGGCTGTGCCTTCCATTTTCACGTCATAATCACCAGAGAGAAAAGCTTCGTGAGCAACATTCTCATCACGATAATAATCATAAATGATTTTATCAAAGTTATTCATACCCTTGAAAAAGGCAAGATCCTTACCCCACCAGTCAGGATTTCTTACATATTCAATAGAGCGACCAGTAGTGACTTTGCCAATTTTATATGCGCCGCTGCCAAGTGGAGGTTCTAGCGTAGTTTTGTTAAAGTTTTTACCTTCTTGCGTCCAATAATGCTTTGGCAAGATGGGCAGCTCTGCAATTATAAGGGGCAGCTCTGCATTGCCCGTTACCGAAAATTCAAACTTCACTTCTTTATCTGATATAGCGGTAACAGATTTAACATCACCCCAATATGCTTTATAAAATGGCTGCCCGCTGTTGGTTAAAACGTCGAATGTCCAGATAACATCTGCGGCAGTTATTGGCATACCATCATGCCAGCGAGCCTCCTCGCGCAGGTTAAATGATACCCATGAGCGATCTTGTGCAATAGTTATATCCTTGGCAATTATCCCGTAAAGCGAGAATGGCTCATCAGATGAATTTTGCATTAAGCTCTCATATAAAAGGCCAGAGCGCAGGAAATTCAGACCGCCTGCGGGATGCCCTTTGATAATGAACGGATTGAGCGAATCGAATGTGCCGATAACATGCTGCTTTAGCGTACCGCCTTTTGGCGCATCGGGGTTAACATAGTCCAAATGCTTGAAATCAGCGGCGTATTTTGGCTCACCATGCAGCGCAACTGCGTGTTGTTTTACCACGTCCGCCATAACAGGCGAGGAGATAAACACAATAAATAATGCAATATATAAAGCTTTAAGGCGCATGTTTGAGTATCCTTTATTATTATCTAATAAATTAGTAATTCCAGTTTAAAGTAAGACACTAATCGTCATTGCGAGGAGTTTTTGCGATGTGGCAATCTAGCGTCCACAAAGAGGTGCTGTAGATCGCCGCGCCTATGGCTCGCGATGACGGTCATATTGTTAGTCCAAGCTACTATATCAAGGTGCCTATTAAAGTCACGCATAAATTTGCCCCCCTTTTAAACAAGCGTTAAAAGAGGGGCTATCACTGGAGTTTGGGTGAGGTTTTATTGAGGGTGTGTGGTGTAAACTCCAGAGAAATCGGGGCGGCCAAATAAAAATCCTTGGCCATATTTTATGTCATAATCTAAAAGCTCTAACAGATCATTGTCATTTTCTATTTTTTCAACAATCAGGTTGATATTATAGCTTTCAAGATTTTGTTTTTGGCTTAATATCTCGCGGTATCCTTGTTCTGTTTTGCCATTATTAATTAGTGTTTGTGCATTTATTTTCACAAAACGAACATTAAGCTCCCTTAATTGCTCAAGATCAGAGGGAATCTCTCTCGCATGGTCGATAGAAAATCGGCAGCCAACCTTTGCAAGCTCGTTTAATATTTTCTTCTCCGCAGGTGATAATAGTAAGAAATCATTGTGATGCATTTCAAATATAAGGGTGTGGGCGACTTTTTTATGTCGGGATAACAAAAATACGAGGTTATCCATGAACTCCTTATTGCGCAGAGTAAACGGCTTTATATTGATGAAGTAGGAAACAAGGCGGCTCACTCTGTTTTGCTGCTTTTTCAGTATTTTCAGGCAATGCGTCAGTAGTAATGTATCAAGGCCAGAAATAATATGCTCCTCATTAGCTAGCTCGATATAATCTTTCGCAGGGATATATAGCCCTGGTTTTATGCGCAAGCGGCCAAAAAACTCATAAAATGCTAGATGCCGTTGGGGTAGCGTAACTAAGGGCTGCATGAATAAATCAATATGCTGCATTTCTATGGCATGGTGCAGCCTTTCGCGGATGACCATTTCTGATATTTCACTGTCATGTAAAACCAGTGGAGGGTAAGCATTTACCTGCGCTTGCTCGTTAGTTATCTGGTTATTTACCTCGTTATTTACAATATAATCGGGGGCAAGGAATGCTGGAATAATGTCTGTTCCACTATTATGTGATTTGCTTAATGCTTGTTTTCCATCCATATTCATCTCTCCTGACTTTTATTATTGTCAGAATGATACGCAAAATTTAGGCCAGATTACTTATTGTCAGAGCCAACAGCGTCGCTGATAGAGCTAAACCCATCCTTTTGCATTAGAGCCAGCAGGCCTTCATTGATGTTTTTGGCGATCTCTGGCCCTTCATAGACCATTCCAGTGTAAAGCTGCACTAAAGCCGCGCCAGCCTTGATTTTTTCATAGGCATGTTCTGCTGTAGAAATGCCGCCAACCCCAATAATCGGTAGTTTTCCCTCGGTGAGTTTATAGAAATTACGGATGATATCAGTGGATTTGTCCCTCACATGATTGCCGCTTAACCCGCCTTTTTGTTTCGCGAAATCTTGCGGCAGGCTTTGCGGCCTATCAAGTGTAGTATTGGACAAAATTACCCCGTCAACTTTGGTTTTAAGCAATGTCTCGGCAATTTCTGCCTGTTGTTGCTCTGATAAATCGGGCGCAAGCTTTACCAGTAGGGCAGGCGGTTTTTCAGTGCCACAAGCGTTATCACGCGCTGCCATCATCTTTGTTAGCAGCTCAAACAGCACATCTTTTTGCTGTAAATCGCGAAGTCCCGCCGTATTAGGAGAGGATATATTAACCGTTAAGTAATCAGCAATCGGCGCAAGCTCGCTTATCAAAGCGCAGTAATCCTCAGCTGGCTCGCTTTGGTCTTTATTCATGCCGATATTAATTCCAACAACGCCATCAGGGCGATTGTGAGAGCTTAAAAACTTATAGATATTAGGCTTAAACACGCGCAAGCCCCCATTTGGAAAGCCCATGCGATTGATAACAGAGCCGCTTTCAGGATCGCGGAAAATGCGGGGCTTGGGATTACCACTTTGCGGTTTTGGCGTGACTGTTCCAACTTCGGTAAAGCCAAATCCAAGCCTTAATATCGGCGCGATTACTTCCGCATTTTTATCAAATCCAGCCGCCATACCCACAGGATTAGGGAAGGTTAGGGCGAATATATCTTGCTCTAGTTTGGTTGATTTAACAACGCTGCATGGCCGCATAGCACCAGTTTTTAGCGCGGTAATAGTCATTTTATGCGTAAGCTCAGGGTCGATTTTGAAAATAGCAGGGCGCACATATTTATATAGGCAGAGCATTAAGTTAGTCTTTCATGTGTTTGAAACCAGTAATCATATAGGTAAATCCAGTGATAAGCGTCAATATGGTGGCAACGCTAAGCAGGATTAAGCCAAGCTCCAGCGCATAAGGGGAATATCCGCCGATAATCAAAAAGCCAAGGCTTAACATTTGAGTAGCGGTTTTGTACTTGGCGAGCTTGCTAACTGGTACTTTTATTCCCTTAGGCCCTAAAAATTCGCGCAAGCCTGATACCATGAATTCCCGCGCAAATATTAGGATTATCAGTATTATCCATGTGCCTTCAATTCGCCCAAAAGCGATTAATAATATCATAAGGGATGAGACAAATATCTTATCAGATACAGGATCAAGGAAAGTCCCAAAGTCACTGATTTGATTGAGTTTACGCGCAATATAGCCATCAAAGAAATCTGTCATTGCCGCCACAGCATAAACCAACAAACAAAGCCAAGCCGCAAACCCTCCCCATGAGCTTTCTGCAAAGAACAGCGCAATAATGATCGGCAGTAATAACAGCCGCGCCACGGTTAGGATATTAGCAATATTGTTTTTGATTAGGTCATTCATCATAGTTACAAGTTACAAGACTATCTCATATAAAGCAATGACGAGGATTTTATAGAACCCTTACGCAAAATTATAAAAATAACAAAACCCCATCAATAATAGCATCCCCGACTTGATCGGGGATCTCGCTAACATATTGATATTTATGGATCTCCTCTTTCGAGGAGATGCTATGGTTAGGTTGTAAGGTTTTTTAAACAAGTTTTAAGAACTCTTATAACTACCTTCTCGTAACTACCTACCCATTCGCAGCCTTCTTATCATCGTCGCTAGGCTCACGTAGGACATAGCCTCTGCCCCATACAGTTTCGATATAGTTTGTGCCATCCGTTGCATCCGCTAGTTTTTTACGTAGCTTACAGATAAATACATCGATAATCTTAACCTCTGGCTCGTCCATACCGCCATAAAGATGGTTCAGGAACATTTCTTTGGTCAATGTAGAGCCTTTACGCAAGGATAGTAGCTCAAGGATAGCATATTCCTTACCTGTCAGATGTAGCGGCTTTCCCGCAGCTTCGATAGTGCGGCTATCAAGATTAACTTTGATATCGCCAGTCTCTATAATGCTTTGCGCATGCCCTTGAGAGCGGCGGACAATGGCTTGAATACGCGCTACTAGCTCGCGCTTATCAAATGGCTTGGTCAGGTAATCATCCGCGCCAAATCCAAGGCCTTTCAGCTTATCATCAAGAGAGTTAAGCCCCGATAGAATAAGGATAGGGGTTTCCACCTTTGCTGCGCGGAACGCTTTTAAAACGTCATAGCCATCCATATCAGGCAACATTAGATCAAGTATAATGATGTCATATTCATATACCTTCCCAAGGTCAAGGCCATCTTCACCAAGGTCGGTTACATCAATTATATAACCTTCAGATTTAAGCATAAGCTCAATACTTTTGGCTGTTGAACTATCGTCTTCTACTAGTAAAACGCGCATAAATTTTCCTTTATAATGGTAAATCACATATTAAAGGCGTTAACCTTTATTAACACATGTTAACAAATTTTTAAAAACTTAACAAATTCTTTAACGAATTATATGTGTTTTTATTGATAATGAGGTTATTGTAGAGCTATGGATAGGTTATTCAAACAAGTTGAGCATGCCGTTAGCGCACTTCCCGATCAAGAGCGATTTGGGCGGGTGACAAAGATTCTCGGGCTTTTAGTAGAGATTGCAGGCTTTGGCGATAGCTTGACTATTGGCTCTATGGTGCATTTACGACCATCTAATGATATTGATATTCCTTGCGAAGTTATCGGATTTCGTGACGGGCAGGCACTTCTTATGCCGTTTGGCACATTAGAGGGGGTTGGCCTTGGCTGTAAGGCATTCATCCAGCAACGCGCACCGTCGATTAATCCGTGTGATAAATGGCTTGGGCGTGTGATTAACGGCATGGCACAGCCAATTGATGGCAAGGGCAAGCTCATACATGGCACTATTCCTGCGCTATTAAAGAATAAACCGCCTGCGCCGCATTCGCGCCAGCGTTTGGGTAAGCAGCTAGACCTTGGCGTGCGCCCTGTTAATACATTTCTTGCCACCTGTCAGGGGCAGCGAATGGGGATATTTTCTGGCTCTGGCGTGGGTAAATCTGTGTTGCTCTCGATGATGGCTAAATATACCGAAGCTGATGTTTCTATCATTGGGCTTGTGGGTGAGCGTGGCCGCGAGGTTCAAGAATTTATCGAAGATGATCTTGGTGAGGAAGGCTTGGCGCGATCTGTCGTGGTAGTCGCAACGGGCGATGAGCCTGCGCTTATGCGTCGTCAGGCGGCTTATACTACATTGGCTTTGGCCGAGTATTTCCGTGATCAGGGCAAGCAGGTTTTATGCTTGATCGATTCGCTAACACGTTTTGCCATGGCACAGCGCGAGATAGGGCTTAGCGCGGGTGAGCCGCCAACATCGAAGGGCTATCCCCCAACAACTTTTGGCGAGCTTGCAAGATTGATGGAACGCGCAGGGCCGGGCGCACCAAATATGGGCTCTATAACAGGGCTGTTTTCAGTGCTGGTTGAGGGCGACGATCATAACGAGCCGATATCAGACGCAGTTCGCGGGCTTGTCGATGGTCACATCGTTATGGAGCGAAGCATCGCTGATCGCGGGCGTTATCCCGCTATTAACGTGCTGAAATCTGTCTCCCGCTCACTTCCCGCAGCGATAACACAAGAGCAAAATGATATCCTGCGCGCCGCCAAACAGGTTATTTCCACTTATGAGGATATGGCCGAGCTTATCCGCCTTGGCGCATATCGTAAGGGCAGCGACCCCGATGTTGATCAAGCTATCTTGCTCTATCCGTATATTGAGGAATTTCTTAGCCAAGATAAAGACGATCACTCAACCATCGAAGAAGGCTTCATCCGCCTAGCCACCATCCTACAAGTACCGTATAGTGGGGGGTAGGTTAAATGGCTGATCTAGCACCACTAATCCGCGTCCGTAAGCATGATATAGAGCAAAAGCAAAAGACTCTGGCCGAGCTTTATCGTCAAGCCGAAGCTCTAAAAGATCAGCGCGATGCGCTCGAAACTCAATTAGCAATAGAGGCTGAAAAAACCAAGGATATGGGAGAGGAAATGCTCGGCTTTTTTGAGCCATATGCCATATCTACGCGCGCGCAAGTTGAGAAAATTGATGGTGATCGTCAAAAGATGGAATCAATCATAAAAATGGCGCAAAATGATATGCGCGATGCCTTTGCCGAGCTTAAAAAGATTGAAATTATAGATGAACGCCGCGCCGAAGAAGCTCTCGCTGCGCTAGATAAAAAAGATGCAGACGAACTAGATGAAATCGCTATCGACGCTTTTCGACGGGATGAGGATTGAATTTGTCTTTCTAACATTTAACTTTTCTGCTACAGATTGTTTTGCTGATAGTGTAGGGATCGGCAGGGGCGTTTCATCCTCGTTTTCACGGATAAACCGTGTAATGACAATTTTATACTATTATTAACCTAAGCTACTATAACTTGAATTAAAAATAATACAGTGTCATTTCGAACGATTGTATAGCAAGAGGAGAAATCTTATCAAGTGGCAACATGTAAGATCTCTCCATTAGCATGTTCGAGATGACACGTGCCGTTATATTATTTTGCAGGATTATTTGAATATGATGGATGTGCGTGATTAAACATCCATCAAGAATCTGCCTTCTTTGCACCTCAAATAAATTTGACACTACTACTTAAGTACATGTACAATAACAGGTACATATGAAGGAGGACGTTATGGATATAATAAGTTACACATCTTTTAGGCAAAATTTGGCTTGTACTTTGGACAAGGTTAATGAAAATCATGTGCCTATTATGGTTACTCGGCAAAATGGTGAGCCGGCAATTGTTATGTCTGTTCAAGACTTTAAGTCTTATGAAGAAACGGCATATTTAATGGCTAGCCCTAAAAATGCAGAGCGTTTAAATGCTTCTATTGCAGAGATAGAAGGCGATAAAATTTCTCAACATGATATTATTGATGAATGATTATTTCATGGTCTAAAAATGCTTGGGAAGATTATCTATACTGGCAAGCGACAGATAAACGCATGCTTAAGCGCGTTAATCTGCTTATAAAGGATATTACTCGCCATCCCTTCGAAGGTGTTGGAAGTCCTGAGCCTTTAAAACATAACTGGTCAGGATATTGGTCGCGGCGTATAGATAAAGAACACCGACTTATATATAAGATGTCAGATATGCAAATTATTATTGCGGGGTGTCGTTACCACTATTAAACATCCCTCAAAAATTCTGATTTTGCATTGGCGGTGATATTAACCCATTGCTCGGGGTTGTCTTGAAAGGCCAGCTCGCCCGTGAATGTGGTTTCATCGAGTGCGGCTTTATATTTTTGGCGCATTTCCATTTTCATGGCTGCGCTGAAAGATTGTTCGGTTCGTAGGATTAAATCGAGCCTGCCTGCGCCGTCAGGATCACCCACAAACAATCCGTCAAGCTGTATTTTTCCCATTTGGCTTAAGTTCAAATTCATAACAAAACGGGTTTTGGAAGCCCTTTCATTTTCGTGTTCAGAGCCATCTTGGCTGCCTTCTTTTCGGTAATGAATAACGGATTTATGTATTTCATCTTGCCATGCCAAGGGAAGCGATAGCGAACGCCATTCTTGCGTGTTATCGTTGCTCATGCGATTAAGTGCGGAAAATTCGCCGCCAAGGCGAGTTATAAGCTCGGACTTTCCTGCTTGCTTAAGTAGCTCTATAGCTTTGCCGCCAAGCCAGCTCTGCACATCGCCGCTTCGCATAGCTGCAAGAAAAAACAACGCCGCCGAGCCAAGCTGAACGGGGGCGGCAGGGTTTGGCATTATATTGCTGAAAGCTTTGGTCACTGCGGGATTTACCTGCGCTAGAGCTTGTGTTATCTCTTGCATAATCGGCCAGATATCAGGGCTTACAAAGCTGTTATGCCCGATTATAATTTGCGCAGTTATCGGCGTTATATTAGTGCTTTTGGTGATGTTAAGCTCAATTTGCGTGCCTAAGGGGATGTCCTCAATGGGTATTTGCAGGGCATAATGTTGCTCACCATGGTTTTGCGGCAGAGTTATTTTTAGTACAGGAAAGTTCTTATCCTGCGTAAAGCCAGCTAGAACCGCGCGCACATCGCCTGCGCGTTCATTAGGCTGAGTGTAGCTCTCGCCATGTTCAATTTGTGCAAATGGATGGGTTATATTACTTATCTTTATTTGCGTAAACGCGCTTGGTGCAGGTGTTTCAAGCGATATAGAGCTTATAGCTATCGGCGCATAAGCAGGGCTTGCGATGCTTTGGGTAAGTATAAAGCGCAGCGGCATTTCAGTTTTTGGCTGCGTCATTTTAAACGCTGCGCCAATATCTTTGTTATCGGCATTTGACGCGGGCAGGGCAAATATTTCCAATATCGATGGAGTAGGGAGTTTATTCAAATCCTGCGTTAAATTAATTACCGATGATCCGATATTTTGTTCTATCGAAAAAATCATTGTGAGATTAGCTTTTGTATCGATTATATCAATATAAGGATTTGTGAGTTTTTGAACTAATTGTGGGGTTAGTAAATCGACTTTTATCAAATCTTGTGTGATTAATTCTTGCGCGGATAGATTTTGCGGCTGCGCTATTTTCGGTAGAGCCTGCGTTAGGTTTGGCGATTGTATTTGCTGCCCCGTAATT
>Ga0256834_1001810_pt1 | contig 14059 bp, 11 predicted proteins | sample 4281140metaG_FD_190536 | JGI IMG/M metagenome (GOLD analysis project Ga0256834, IMG submission 190536) | Hydrothermal vent microbial communities from East Pacific Rise, Pacific Ocean - 4281-140 | ecosystem: Environmental > Aquatic > Marine > Hydrothermal vents | place: Pacific Ocean: East...
CAAACTGTAAGTCCTTGATATGAAATTGCGCTGTCTAATTTTTTATGACGTTTAGCGCTCATAATAGAGTGCGTTGCATCATTTGGGCGACCTAGTTCATTATGTTCTAAACCAGTAATAGTGTGCATCAAACCCTCGTCACCGGGTAGGGCGCGTGGCGAAATGTGATTATCTGTTAATGCAAAGCGTTTATAGGTTTCACCCTCTTTGAGAGATGGTTTTACTCGAGCTTTGGGAGCAAAAGCATTGTTTTTAGAGGGGATAACAGTCTCATAACGATTTGAAAGATATAGATCTATTAAAATAATAACGGGCGTTTGGTATTTTTCTGCTAGCTCAAAAGCTATTCCTGCACATCGATAACAACCCTCAACATTTGTCGGAGCAATGACAATTTTTTGCGCATCGCCCGAACCGCCATAAAGAGCAATATTAAGATCAGATTGCTCTGTTTTTGTTGGCAACCCCGTTGAAGGGCCGCCACGCTGCGATACTACAACTACTATGGGAATTTCTGCCATAGTGCCAAGCCCCATCATTTCGGACATTAAAGCTAGACCGGGCCCTGAAGTTGCAGTTGCAGAACGTGAGCCAGTATAAGCTGCACCTATGGTTGCAGCTATTGCGGCGATTTCATCTTCCGTTTGTAAAAACCGCCCTCCTCTTGGGGGCATCTCAGTTGCTAGCCTTTCCATAATGGAGGTTGCTGGTGTTATTGGATAGCCAAAATAACACTGAATCCCAGCCTCTAAAAGCCCACGCACAATTGCCCCATTCCCCGTCATCATAATAGCGTCTGCACCATTGGAATTTTTAAGTGCTTTACCCACAACTACATCATCAAGTTTTAACACGGCTTTTCCAGCTTTTAGACCAGCATCAAATGCCTTGATATTATCTGTCGTAACAATTTGTGGTTTTGTAGTAAATTTTTCTGCAATTACTAAATGAAAAATCTTTGCCTCTAAATTATAAAGGCCTGCCAAATAACCAAGCACAGCAACATTTCGAGAACGTGCTAAATTGGTTGCTTGCTCAGAAAACTGGCGAATAGAAGCAGCGTATGGCACTTGGGCTGGTTTGATATGAGCGCTAATATGGCCGCCTTCTTTGACATGGGAAACAGGACTGTCTTCATAAATAATTGCACCAAAATCACGAACCTCTCCCACATGAGGAATTGCATGGCTATCATCAAGTGATATGAGAATATCAGATTGGTGTTTTAGCGAATATGTTTGTTGGCTAGAAATTCTAATGCGTGAGATACATTTGCCGAAGCCTCGAATTTCAGGGGGATAGAGATCAAAAGCGATAACTTTAAAACCCATAAGCGCTGCGGCTCGTTTCATTAAGTCGCCAGTGGCAATTGTGCCATCGCCAGCTGAGCCGATAATTGCAATTTGTATATCTGTGCCTTTTATATCTCTGCTCATTTCTAGTTAATCCAAAATGTAGAACGGATATTACCGTCATTATCTAAGTCAAGCCGATCTTCAATATTGACATCAAAAATATCATGCGCACCTGACATATTCCGTGCCGCCAACTCACCCATAGTACGAACATTTTTCCAGCCATGATAGAATTTGTAGATTTTTTCTTCATCATGCCATATCTGGCAAACATCACCTGCTGCCCAGATATTTTCGTTGTTAGTGTGTAATTCTGTATCAACTAGCAGCCCACGCTCTATATCCACACCAGCGCCAAGCATAAATTCCACCGAAGATGTAAGTCCGCAAAAAGGCATTACCACATCTGAAACAATCTCTGTTCCATTCTCAAGAATAACAGTGCGGGCGGGACTACTAGCTCCATTATCAGTCACGCTTACAGGTTTGGAACTATCAATAATCTTCATGCCTTTTTCCCTTAGAGCATCTAAAAAAGGCTTTCGCTTATTATTGGGTATTTCATGTGGCCAGAAAGTTTGTTGATTAGTAATAAGAATTACTTGATAACCAGTTTCAAGCAAGGTTAGCGCTAGGTCAATGCCGACCATATCACCGCCGATAATTGCTACTGTTCCCCCTATTGGTAGGGCTTTATAGACACGCATCGCTGCTTCAAATGAGCCAAAACCGTGCATCATTTTTGCGCTTTCAATTAGGTTTTCTGGTAAATAAGAGCGACCACCAGCGCATACCAGCAATTTGTCATAGGAAACATCTTCTTGGTGAGCAAGGCTTACGAATTGGCGTAAACCATTAACATCAACTACACGACTTAAGCGGCGAAGATTTATTCCCAGTTCCTCATATTTAGAAGGAGGCATATCAAGTAATTCACGCCAATCGTGATGTTTACGAAAAACTCGTGGTAAATCATAGCGATGGTAAAACGGCAAACTATCCATAGTTATCATAGTGATAGAGCAATCTTTATCCAATTCCCTTAAAGTCAAAGCAGCACCAAACCCAGCGCTTCCACTACCAATTATTACGTGATGAGGTTTCGAGATCATTTATGTCTCCCGCGTTACTATTTGATTGCGAGTAATGGAGATACATTTTGTTGGGCAGACAAAATAACAAGCGCCACAACGAATACATTCATTGCTGTCGATCCAAATTGCTCCGACTTGATCCCATTTTGATGTTTCATGCAAAGAGCCGTAAGTGCCATCTTGATTTATATCAATTCCATCAACCATCTTAATGCAATTCTTGGGCGCAACATCGATACATGCGCGACAATAAATACAATTATCAATGTCAATTTTATAATCAAGATTACACAAGTAACAACGTTTTGCTTCTTCATGGGTAAGTTCATCACCAAAGCCAACCTCCACTTCGCAATCAAGGCAGTTTTTGCGTATCTCATTATCCAAAGTCGGCATATGACCTCGCTCGATAAAATCAAATGCACGTTCTCGCAATGGCTCTGTTACAGTTTCGATACGCACCGATTTCTTAGTGCGAGCCTTGCCCATTAACCAGACATCAATATTTAAAGCTACTTCACGTCCCCGAGCAACAGCTTCAATTACTGTTCCAGCGCCATCTACGTAATCACCAGCGGCAAAAACCCCATTCACAGAAGTCATTCCAGTTTCATTGGTTTTTGCATTATCCCATTTATCAAGCTCAATCTTTATATCAAGAAAATCATGCACACTCTTTTGCCCAATGGCAATAAGAAGCGTATCGCATTTGATATTAAACTCAGAATCTTTAATAGCTATTGCTTTTCGACGACCATTTTCACGCCAGCCACCAAGCCTATTTTGAATAAATTCAACTGATGAGAGAGAACCATTTCTATCTGCATTAAGGGCAATAGGAGTCCTTAAACCGTGTAAAGTTACACCCTCACTTTTAGATTCCAAAATTTCATCTTGAGTTACGGGGATATATTCTTCAGTTGTGCGTAAGTGAATGGTGACTTCTTTTGCCCCTAAACGAAGCGCCACTCGTGCACAATCTAAAGCGGTAAAACCAGCTCCAACTACGGCAACATTCTTGCCAACTTGTTTTTTAACGCCACGATGCATTTCAAGAAGAAAATCAAAGCCATATTCTATATTATTAATTTTGTTGATTTTTTCTAACTCAGAGCTATCACGAAGAGGCAACTCAGTTGCTGTCATACAGCCAGTTGATAATAGAACGGCATCAAAATCATTTTGCAATTTTGATATAGGAATTTCCCCTTTACCATTGCCTATGGTTACGCCAGTTTTTAAATCCACGCCTAAGCGCATGGCATTGTGCAATTCTTCATTTAGTATTTCTCGGGGCAGCCGGAATTCAGGAATACCGTAACTTAACATACCGCCCGGCTTTTCTTCACGCTCAAATAAAGTGACATCATGACCCATTAAAGAAAGATCATGCGCCGCAGCAACTCCTGCAGGCCCTGATCCTATGATTGCTATTTTTTTGCCAGATGGCGCATAAAGGCTTTCATTGAGGCGATGCCCACCATCTTTCAGGTCAGCGGCAGCTCTTTTTAAGTGGCAGATACTAACTGGATCACCATTACCAGGTAAACCATGCCTGCATTGATCCTCACAAGGGCGAGAACAAATTCGCCCAAGAACACCCGGAAGTATGTTAGCTTCACGATTTATTTCATAAGAAAGAGAGTGCTTTTTTTGCATAATCGCCCATATATAGGCAGGAATATCAGTGCCAGCGGGACAAGCGGTTTGACAGGGAACATTTTCACGAACCCAACCAAAATCTCTTGGGTCATCTGAATAACGCACATCGCCGATTTCAACACGGCTCTTTTCACGCCGGTCTGAATTTTGTTCAATCTTTGTTTGTTGGCGCTCAGCCATCAATCAACTCTCAAAATGCACTAATTAATTTAACCTAGACCAAGAAAAAAATATTGGCAAATAAAAAAATATTTAACAAATTCAGAGCCTATTAATTTCATAATATATGATATTTGTAAGCTAAAGGATTTTGAAGCGAATATTTCAAACAATCCCTTCCTCAATGCCAATGCTATGGTATTTTTATAATATAAGTTGTATAATGAGAACATCTCAAAAACCAAAATAATTACAAGTAGGCAACCTAAAACATGAATGACAAAAACCGCTACAACAGACAAGTTATTCTACCAGAAATTGGGCAGAAGGGGCAAAAGAAGCTAACAAGCGCCTCTGTTTTATGCATTGGTGCTGGTGGGCTTGGTTGCCCTGCTTTGCTTTATTTGGCTGGAGCTGGTGTTGGGCATTTGGGCATTGTTGATTTTGATGTGGTTGATGAAACAAACCTGCAACGCCAAATTTTATTTAGTACTGAGCAAATTGGGCAAAATAAAGCAGAGGCTGCTAAGTCACGTTTGTTGGCTCTAAATCCAGAGATAGAAATTTTAGCCTATCCAGAAGAACTAACAGCAAAAAATGCACAAAACCTGCTTGCAAATTATGATATAATTATTGATGGCAGCGATAATTTTGCGACCAAATATTTAATAAATGATGCAGCGATTAAAACTGGCAAGCCATTTATTTTTGGCTCTATTTCAGGTTTTAATGGACAGATTAGCGTTTTTAACTTTGAAAATGGACCCTGCTATCGTTGCCTATTTCCAGCCCCACCTAAAGGACATGTTCCAAATTGTGCAGAGGCAGGAGTTATTGGTGCGGTGGCTGGAATGATTGGCACGGCGCAAGCGATGGAAGCCATTAAAATCATTGTCGCTCATAAAGACTTCACACCCCTTGCAGGCAAGTTTTGGAACATTGATATGCTAAGCATGGAGAACCAACTTCTCTCTTTAACCAAAAATCCAAATTGCCCCACTTGCTCTAAAAATAAAGAAGAAATTTCACTACATTATTCCTCACCAGTTTGCGCAATAATACCTGAACTAACAAAACAACAAATGTTAGATAAAAAACAGGCTGTTTTAGTTGATGTGCGTGAGATTGATGAATGGGAAGCAGGTCATATTGAGGGTGCAAAACATATTGCTTTATCCGATTTATTAGATGGCTTTGAGCCTGATTTAGCAAAAAATTGCGAGATTATTCTATATTGCCAAACAGGGATTCGGGTGCGCCAAGCTGCTAAAACACTTCAAACACTTGGATTCTCAAATATTAACAATCTTATAGGTGGATATAAAGACTGGCAATAGTTTGCCATTACATCATGCCCCACCATCGCCAGATTAAACGCAATGAAACATATAGGATTAATATTGCAGTCATTAGGCTTATTGTTTTTAGATTGAGGTATTTCGCCCCCATGATTGAACCAATTTGCCCACCAATTAATACCGCAGGAAATAATAACCAATAGGCAGAAATTTCACCTATAAGCTGCAAATCGCCAAGCTTCATTAACTGCCCGCTTAGTCCTGCAAGAGAGTTCACCAAAATAAAAACCGAGCAAGCCGCTGCAATTTTTTTTGCATTATCCCAATGTAAGAGATATAGAATTGGAGCAAGGAAAATCCCTCCCCCTATTCCAACTAACCCTGCTAATAGCCCCAAAAACACGCCTATGATTGGGGGCAAAAAACGATATTTATTTATTATTTCTTGTCTTAGTTTTTGCTTTTTATTTTTTATAAATATCATACGTAAACCAGCCGCCAGTAGCGAAAAGCCAAGCAAGCCAATAAACATTTCTTCAGAAATTTGAATAAAACCGCCAAGCCATGCAGCAGGAACAGAAGTAATAATCCATGGCATGATGCGCTTCAAATCAACATGCCCAGCTTTGGCAAATCTATAAGTTCCGCCACTCACCACAATCAAATTACAAATCAGCGCAATGGCTGGTAAAATGCGATAATCAGTATCTGCCAAAACTAATAAGGCATTATAGGTCGATCCACCGCCAAACCCAACCGCAGCATACAAAATTGCTGTGATGAAAAAGGAAACAGCAAGGGCAAGCATTATTTATCTATCTTTCGTAAAGGTTGGCGATTGTCTGAGCGCAAATCTACTTGCAGGCTTATATTTAACTCATCAACATTAAAACTCAAGCCTGCTTTATTGCGACCTAAATCTAAAAGCTCTTGCACTTTTTCTTGTGAAATGAGCAAGTTCAAATTCACCTCATCTTCACCCAAAACTAATTCTGGTTGCATGAAATTATCACTCGATTGCACTTTGATTGCAGCAATAAACGACTTATCCAGTAGCTTTAATTTAACTTGCAAATCCTGACCAGCAAGCAAACTATTCAACTCTGCTTGAGATATTTTATAAATTATATTATTTTCTTCAATTCTTACTTTCATTTACTCAATACCTGTTGCCATTGTTTTGCTGTGTTGATATTGGCTAATTTATCTTCAAACTCTATTGGCAAAGTGATTGCATCAGCACCCATTGCCGCTAGCAATTCTCTAACAGAATCTACTCGTAACTTTTGAAATGGCGCAACAAAAAATGCTGGCAGTGGATAATTTACAAAATAGCTAGTTTTGTTTTGAGATAGCAAAAGAGATAATATTTCTTGACTAACAAGCGGCATATCAACTGGCATAAATATAACAGCATCAAAATTATTTAACTCAAGCAAGACATCAGAAATCGCATGGGCAGGCCCCCTATTATCCATACTATCAGAAATGCAATCATAACCTGCAAAATCACCGCTTACATAAATATCGCTAATTCCTGCTCTCGTTAACAAGCCAATGCTATGATCAAGCAGTGAGCTACCATTATAATTGAGCAATGCTTTATCTTGCCCCATGCGAGATGATTTTCCACCTGCCAGCACCACACCTGCTATTTTGCGACTATTCACTATTCGCCTCGTTTAGTGAGTGTCCCGGCAGCCATTCAGAGCGTCCATTTTCATAATGTTCTTGCTTCCATACTGGTGCGCGTTTTTTAATTTCTTCGATAATATAACGACATGCTTCAAAGCTATTTGCACGATGCGCCGAACTAACGGCTATTATGATGCTGATACCGCCAATATCAAGTTCGCCATTATAGTGGGAAAGATATATTTTCGTTCCTTGCCAGCGGCTTTGCGCCTCAAGACAAATTTGCGTAAAAACATTTTTGGCTAAGCCTTCATGTGCATCATAAGTTATTCCTAAAACATTTTGCCCTTCATGAAGATTGCGCACAGTGCCAACAAACACATCTATTGCGCCATGCGCATCATCGGCTACAAAATCATAAGCACCTTGAATATTTATCTTATCACTTGTTAAGCTAGCATGAATGGTTGCACTCATTTATTAGCCTCCACAAACGGGAGGCAAAATGGACAGGCTGGCATCAGAATTCAAAATATCATCATCACGCAAAATTTCATTATCATTGGCAAGAACTGAATCTAGAACTAAAGTTTCACCATTTAGCTTTTCCAAAAGCACTGCCTTTATTGTAGCAATGGTGCTACCCGTTGGCACAGCAAAAGAAAGGCCTTCGCCAAATTTACGAAACCCTCCAAAGAATTTTATATTAAGCGTAATTTCATTCATCACAAAAACCTCTGTTTTGAAACTAAGATCAAAACCCTAATCTAATGCAAGCAGTTTTATTGTTGCATTGCAATTAAAATTTCCAAAGCAATAATGCGTTTTTGCGGCTCATCTGAATTTAATAACTCAATCATCACATCATAAACCTTAGCTTCATGAGTATTGAGCAACTTTGCAGCTAATTTCTTATGCACACCATCTTCAACAAAGGCAAAAGCACATAGGGCTGGAATGGCTTTATCTGAGCTTAATTCACTAACCAGTTCTGCCGCTGCAATCCTTGTTTTACGCGCTCCGTTTTTACATAGTGATGCTAGATCAAGTTCAATATCATAATTCTTAGATATTTTTATAGCTTCTGAGCGTACTAAATCATTTTCATCATTGCTAAGTTTAACAACGACCTTTGAAACGATTGAAGAATTTATATAGCCCAAAGCCCTAATCGCTCTAAAACTCAAACTCGCCTCGCCAGTTGTCGCATGGCGAAGTAAAACCCGTTGCGCATCACTAATATCAATACCAACTTTTGCCAAACAAGCAATCGCCTCAACAGATGCCTCACAAAGTTCTTTATCACTGTCAGCAGCTGCCTTAATCAATGCTTCAAGCAATTCCCCCCTACCCGTTTGCCCACCAACTAAAGCTGCCAAACGGCGCACATCAATATGAGCAGGGATTTTTGCCATCGGACTTTGACGTTTGCGCTTTTTAGGAGCAGATCCTGTCATCTCTAAGAACTCAATATCTGCCTCGTCAATTTGTATCGCATTATCACAAGCTGGCACTTCAACATTTGCCGCCATTATCGCATCTAACGTAGATAAAGGCTCTAAAACCTCTTTCTCCTCAATTTCAATATCACTATTTATTGGCCCAAGGGGCGCTTCAATAATATTGCCCTCTCTATCAAGACGGATTTTGCGACTATCTTCATCACCATCTTGTTTTGCGCCTTTATGCTTATCAAAATCAACAATATTATCTTCATCTGGCTGCCAATCTTTAGGCATAGCTACAAGATCACCTAAAATTGCAGAGCTAATTATTTCAATAGATTTCTCTGCATTAGCACCCTTACCAGTTGCAATTTTCCCTAATGAGCCAATTGCAGCAAGACGAGTTTCTTGATTTTCATCAGCGCAAGCACTGCTTAAAAGCGGCACTGATTTAGAACTATTTAAATCACCCAAAGCCCTTAAACAAGCTAATCTCACCGCAAAATCTGTGGCACTATGATTGACAATATCTTCAATAAAATCAGACGCACCCTTTGGCTTTGCAACCGCCATTGCACCAATGAGTGAACTTAGAAGTTTAGGCGAATTCTTGCGCAAAAGCTGCTCAGATTTTTTAACTAGCTTTAGTTTGGGACGAAGTTTTTTATTACTTATTATTGCTTCGCAAGCACTTATTTGCACTTTTTCTTGTAAATCATCAAGCGCTTTTTCTAGCACTTCATCATCTAAATCATTAAATTCTGAAAGAACCATAGCTCGCACATCTGCACTTGCATCTTCAATTCCTAGTGTATAAATTTCTTTAAGGTTGCGCTTTGCACCGCTTTTTACCGCAGCTTTACGAACATTTATATCAGGATCTTGCATAGCAGCTGCTAACAAGGAAGCGCTTTGCTCGCTTTGCCCTTCTCCCAATGCAATAGCAATAGATTTGCGTTTTAAGGCCGATGCTTGACGCATTAAATCTATCAATGTATCGCCGCCCTCATCACCAAATTTAACCAGCGCCCTTGTTGCAATAGCCCATAAATCCTGCCCTTCAGGGTCATTAAGTCCTACCAAAATTGCTTTAATTGCTTTTTTTCTATCAATTTGCTCAGCAAAAACCCCAAGAGTTTTAATTGCCGCAATTTGAACATCTAGCCAATCGTCCCAGCCAGTGCCATATTCTTCCCAAGCAATATCCTCTTCCTCGCCTCGCCCGCTAGCCAAAACACATAATATATCGGCACATTGTATTGCGCCCTGCGCCTCTAGTGCCGCAATATAAATTACCTTTGCCTCACCTATTGGGTCTTGAATTAAATTCTCTAATAATGGAGCAATTAGGCTCTCATCTTTTATTAAACAAAGAGCCTTGCCAACATCACACCGAACGTCCTCATCTGGATTGCGTAAATGCTTTATTAAAATTGCTAAATTGCCTTTATCCGCTAATCCACCAAGTGCTTGCACAGCAAGACATTGCTCAACTTCATTATTTTCGCTTAGGATTTTTTTAAGGCTATCGCTAAGTTTCATATTATTATTATCGTCTTTTATCATTAACTCAGACATATTTAATCTCACAATATAGGGAATCGGGCAACCCCAATGATTGAGGTCACCCGATGGAGGGACATTGTTTATACTATATCACGGCGGGCAAATGACATTGATCTAAAGTCATTCTTATATGGTGATACGCCAATTTTTTTGACCATACCAACACCCATCTTATAGTTATAGTTGCCGCTTATCCAATCAACCACACGACCAGTTAAGGCATTGGCTGGTTGAGCAGTGTGAAGGAAATCCATATACATCACACCTTTTTTCAAAGCGGGGGTAACAATCGCAACCGCAGTAATGGCAGCTTTTGTTAACTCAATATGACCGTTTTCCATTAGTTTGGTAAAGCTGAAATCATCACCTTCAATACCAACTATCGTGTCAACTTGCACTGGAATTCTATCTGAATAGAGCATGACATAATCGCCACTTTCAATTCCACGTGCCTTTGCATCTTCTGGGTGAATTTCTACCCAGTTTTCAGGCCAGCGTTGCACAATATATGGACGACGACGATCATCATAACCAGATTGCCATCTTTCGTTAATACGACCAGAACTAGCCCATAATTCACCCTCACGCGGTTTCATCCATTCCCAATAATCAGAGAATAATGACCAAGGTGCTTTTTGGATATTGTTCTTGCCAGTTTGCGTATTGAAATGTGTCAATTTCTTATTGAACACATTGGCAGCCGCAGGCCCAGTTTCTGGTAATGTGCGAGTGGTATCATGTAGGCGAACAGTGCCTTCAAGAGTTCCATCTTCCATCATCATAACTGGCCCTTGAATACCGTCTGTGCCATATTGACCAAACTTTTCATGCAAGGTGATACCTTCTTTTTTAGCAGCCACGTGCAGCATATAGAAGTCTTTACGTGAGCCACGTGAAAAGCGAGAAGCCTCTTCAAGCACATCGTTTGAATTTTCCCAATCAAAACCATCAAAGCCCATTTTTTTACCAAGTTGAGCTGCAATCCACCAATCGGGTTTTGCTTCCCCTGGTGCATCATAGAATTTTGAATAAAGGCGTAAACGACGTTCCCCATTTGCACGAGTAAAGTCATGCTCACCCCAACCAGAAGCTGGGAAGATAATATCTGAATAACGAGCGCCAATTGGATCAATCAGATAAATATCTTGCGATATAACCACAGTACCACCACTATCAGCACGCTTTTTAAGAGTGTCAATAATTTCTTGCTTATCAAAAGAACGTATTTGATGCTCATTTTGCACTGTAAGCTCTTCAAATTTAGAAGCAAGATTTTGCGAGGCACACATGGCCTGTATCCAAGTATTACCTATGACGTAAGCCATTCGAGTATGACCTGCCATCAAATAACGATCGGTATCCATTGCACGACGGCGGCGACCGGGTAGTTTTTCCGGTGATTTGTTGCGTGGATATTTACCACCACGCAAGCCACCACGTTGATGACCACCAGCACGGCCAATAACCTGCCCCGGACGACCACCAGCACCAACTGTAATTCCAAGTGAGGAAATTGCGTTAGTATTACCAGTATTGTTTGACCAATAAAATCCTTTTTCAATCATAATAGAGGATTTTGGACGGGTGCCATCGGCTCTTGGTTTTGCCAACCACTCAGCGGCTGTATAGATTTTTTGCACATCAATTTGAGCAATATCAGCTGCTGTTTGAGGGTCTGAAAAATCCTGAGCAAGAAGCCATTTTTTCCAATCATCATAATCTTTAGTTTGGAATTTGCCCCATGTGGTGCGCCATTGCCAAGGAGTATTACGAGTGCCTTGACCAAAGCCAGATGAACTTTCAAATTTATTGTTCACCCATTTTTTAATCCACTCTTTATCTTCCCAACCATTTTCAACAATCACACGAGCAATCGCTGAAACTACTGGAAGGTCAGTTCCGGGTTGCAAATCAATCCAAAGACCGCCATTTGCTTCGGCATAAGCAATACCAGCTGTACGGCGAGGGCCAAGAAAGATGGTTTTTTGGCCATTTTGAATTGCAGGCATAATCCATTGAGTAAATAAAATAGTTTTACTTTCATAAGGATCAGTACCGCAAATCATCAACGTATCAGCATCATGCCAATCTTGATATGAGGGCCCAAAATTATCAAACCCTGCATCTCTAAAACCCGGAGTTGAAGTAACATCACTTGGAGTGTCATGGAAGGTAAAGTTTGCAGTTGAAATATGCCTTAGAGCAAATTTTGAAATTGCATAAGTATTTTCCATGAAACCATAAGAGAATGTTTTCACACCATAAGCATTAGCACCATGTTTTTTGATAACGTGCTTGCCAACTTCGGCTGCAATATCAAGCGCAAAGTCCCAACTTACAGGCATTAAAGTGCCAAACATACGTATCATTGGCGATTTTAGTCGATCACGAGTTGGGGTCTGTGGATTATAGACCTTTTGCGCAATCGCTCCACCACGAATAGAGCTATCACCATTCATATTAACCGTAGTATTATCCTTATCAGGAATAATAATAACATGGTGTGGCTCCTTATTATGCATCACTACATTATATTGATTTGGCGCAACCCAAGACCCTAATGGATCAACTGGAAAATCAACACCAAAGGCGTTTTCATCAGCTGTTGGGCCACCTTGTGCGCCGCCCTTAACAGGCCAGCGATAGACTTTATAACCACAAGCGACAATGCAATAATCGCAAGCTGTTGTAATAATATCCGCATTTACCGGAGGTAATGGAATATTGGTTTCAGGAATATAATACGGAGTTCCCATGATTTCACCTTCAACCTTTCAAATTATCATAACGGCCATAAATTAGGCCAAACATACCGACGGCATAAATATTATCTCCTTCAAGCTCAAGTAGAACTTGCGGTAGGCTTTGGTAAGCCTGACCAGAAATAAACATTCCGTGCCGAGTGAGATCGAAAGTAGTCAAATGCAGTGGACAAGGACCAAGTGCCTTATCGTTCGGCTTATAAGTGCCATGCAATGGACCACCCTGATGAGTGCAGATATAGTTGAAGGCAACTACATCTTTATCAGGCCCAATGCCGCCGCCCGCCTGTTTGCCGAGCTTAACAATCATTGAATCTGAATATGCGCCTTCATCTGGATAATTAAAGTCAAGCGGCTCATCTACCTTTAACTCAGAGAGTTTACCAATCAGCTTTCTTTCATAGGTTGCAACAAGAGCGGGAACTTTTGCTAAGCCCTCGCTTGTATGCATTGCAACCATAACTGTCGCTGTGGCAATTCCTGAAGTTAGAAGGAACGTGCGCCGATTAACTACACATTTTTTACTGGTCTTGCGAATATCAGCAGGACCGTTAATAGCCTCTATTAGACCTTTACTTGTGGTCATTGTTTTTCTCCTGCCGTTAATTTACTGGAGCCGGTAGTGGCTCAGTTGGTGGAAGATCTGGATAATCCATTGTGATACGCTCACCTGAAAGAGAGTTCAAAAACGCTAATAAATTAGCCTTTTCTTTCTTACTCAAATCCAATGGAGTAATCATATCGGTTTTGCTTGCTGAAAAATCATTAGTGCCGCCACCAGCATCATAAAAATCGATGACATCTTCTAATGTTTCTAGCATTCCGTTATGCATATATGGTGCGGTATATTTAGTATAACGCAAAGATGGCACACGGAACTTACCAAGATCAGCCGTTTCCTTAGTGCGGAAATATAAACCAGGATCTTCCTTATATGTACGATATTTATCTTCAGTCACACCTTTGGCAAATATCTCGAACCTATAAGTGATTTGTGCTAAAGCATCTGTTTGCCAGCCATCATAAGTTGGCACACCAAGATTATAATATTTTTGGTTACTTAAAAGCGCACCTGAATGACAA
>Ga0256834_1001812_pt1 | contig 14057 bp, 13 predicted proteins | sample 4281140metaG_FD_190536 | JGI IMG/M metagenome (GOLD analysis project Ga0256834, IMG submission 190536) | Hydrothermal vent microbial communities from East Pacific Rise, Pacific Ocean - 4281-140 | ecosystem: Environmental > Aquatic > Marine > Hydrothermal vents | place: Pacific Ocean: East...
TTCTCCTCGAGGTTCTCTATCTCTTTAAAGTGCGGGAAGTCGTTCATAGCCTTGAAGGCGCACTTGATGAACCACTCCTGATAATCGAGGTCAACCGCCGGAAAGGTTCCGCCCTGGATTATGACCTCGACCTTGTCAACGTCGTGGCCGATGTCGGTGAGCTGTTTAAGGCGACGCATCATGATGATGTATGGGTGATAAGCGCTCTGGATTGCCCTCAAAGCGGAAGGCTCCCTTCCCGTGTAGCTCTGGGGGGAACCAACGCTCGGCCCGCCGGGACAGTAGATACACCTGCCATGAGGGCAGGGAAACGGCTTCGTCATCATGGCGACAACAGCCACTCCGCTTATCGTCCTCGTGGGCTTTCTCTTCAGCAAGTCCCTGAACTCCTCGCGCCTCTCTTCAGGAATGGCCTTCAGAATGTCGGAATTGCCCGGAATCTTTGAGAGATGATACTTTCTCGCAACCTTAATCTTCCAGCGGTTGAGCTCGTCCCTGCTCTTAATCTCGCCGCTCATGACCAGTCTCGCAAGCTCTCTAACTGCCTCCTGGAATCTCTCATCCATGGCGACACCTCTCGCTCGATGTAGGGCGGGGTTTTAAAAGGGTTTGCGGGGCATATTCAAGTGAATAGGTGATAACCATGAACCGCGACGAGCTGGTCGCTTTCCTCGACGAATACCTTCAGGTTTCGGCTTACCCGGACAAGTCGAGCAACGGACTGCAGGTGGAGGGGAAGGAAGAGGTCGAGAGGGTAGCTTTCGCCGTTGATACGACGCTCAGAACAATCGAGAGAGCAGTTAAGGGAAAGGCCGACATGCTGATAGTGCATCACGGGATGATTTGGGGAGGTCTTAACTACATAACAGGTATCCACTACAAAAGGCTGAAGGCGCTAATCGAGAATGGCCTGAACCTCTACGTGGCTCACCTGCCCCTCGATGCGCACCCGGAAGTCGGCAACAACGTCGGCCTGCTCAGGCTTCTCGGTCTGGAGCCCAAGGGACCCTTCGGCGAGTACAAGGGCCTGAGCATAGGCTTCTACGGCGAGTTTGAAAAACCACAGCCGATTGAGAAGGTGGCGCAGGTTATAGCTGAAAAGCTCGACACAACCGTCAAAACCTACGAGTTCGGGAAGAGGGAAGTTAAAACCGTCGGCGCGATAAGCGGAGCAGGCGCTTTTGCGCTGGAAGAAGCTTACAGGAAGGGAATAGACCTTTTAATCACCGGCGAATTCGGCCACGCGGATTACCTAACCGCCCTCGACCTGCCCCAGAGCGTTCTGGTTGCAGGCCACTACAAGACGGAGACTCTCGGAGTTAAAGCTTTGATGGAGTTTATTAAGGAAAAGTTCGGGCTGAGCGTCTTCTTCATAGACGAGCCAACGGGACTTTGAATTTCTACTTTTTAAGGTAACTACCTACACAAAAGTGTTAATAACGTGGTTAACCATATACCACGTTAGGTGGCAGGGATGAACAAGGCTCTGCTCGTTATGGCGGTAATCACGGTAGCCCTCGTTGCCTACGCGTTCAAGACCGCCCAGCTGCCGCCCGCGACAATCGACTACCAAGAGGTGTTCTACTTAAACAACCACAGCGTCACGTTCGTAACCAAAGACGGCTTCGGACTGTTTACAATGCACATAAAACCCAGGATAAGCTCCTTTAAACTGACGATTCAGTTTCCCCAAGGCACCACGTACCTCATCCGGTATGGGGCAAAGACGTACAAGGGAACCGATGAGTTCACGATAACCGTCGAGAAGGACAGCGTTCCGAACGAGGTCTACGTTCAGTTTCAGCTCCCCGAGGAGCTTACAAAAAGGATAGTCTACGAGAACGAGACCGCGGAGATTAAGATTACGGGCGAGAAGCCACCAATCTGGCACGCGGAGGACACGATATACATCAAATACAGGAAGAGCGAAGGAAGTTCTTAACCTCCTCAACGGCCTCCTTTTCTCCGATTATTTTGAGTGTGATTCCCCTTTCGGAGGCGTACTCATCAACCCAGCGCACCCTTCCCCGGAAGGACGTCACTACAAAGAGGCTGTCAAAGCCGGCCCTCTCTGCTTTAACAACGTCGTAGAGGACCCTCTGAGGAAACCACTTGAAGGAAGCCTCAAGCTCCACCGCCAAAAGCTTTTTCTCGCCGTCGAGGATTGCAACGTCTATCCTCGTGCCGTCCTTGGTTCTGTATTCTGGAACGGCCTTAAAGCCAAGCTCATCGGCGAGCGCGATTATCTGACGGGTTAGGGTTTTGACCTTGATTGCGGACACCTCAAGGGATTGAACCAAGGGAGGAGAAAAGAAAACTCAGCCGAGCCTTTTCTTGACCTCCTCTATCGCCTCCTCGGCCTTCAGCGGGTTCTTTATCCTGCCCTGCGCGAGTTCCTTCCTTCCGCCACCGCCGCCGCCTGCGACGGAGGTTATTACTTTCGCCAGCTCACCGGCATTGAGGTCGAGGCAATCACCAACCGCCACGACGAAGTGGCCCTCCCTGCTGATGAGTACTACAACCCTCTTGTCCTTCCTGAGCCTGTTCGCCGCTTCACGGAGGTCCTCCATCGTGCCCTCGACGACCGCGCCGATGAACTCTATCTCACTAACCTTCTCGACCTTGTTCTCCAGCTCGTAGACGAGGAGCTTTGCCAGCTCCTTCCTGAGCTTCTCGACCTCTTTCCTCGCTTCCTTCCACTCGTTGAAGAATCTTTCAGCGGTTTCCGGAACCTTCTCCGGCGGGACGCGGAAGATTTCGGCGGTCTTCTTGAGAAGCCTCTCCGTTTCCTGCATCCAGTCGATTGCCGCTTCACCGGCCGCGAAGATTATCCTCTCAACGCCGTCCTGGATTCTCTCGGTGCGGAGAATCTTAATCGGACCGATTAAGCCGGTGTTCGGCAGGTGAGTTCCACCGCAGGCCTGAACGTCCCAGTCCTCTATCTTGAGCACCCTGATGACCCTTCCCGGAACGACGCCACCCTGATAGAGCCTGAACCCGTACTTCATCTCTGCCTCGGTTCTCGGAAGCCACTCCCAGGTCACCTTCCTGTTCTCCATGACGACGCGGTTGGCGAGGCGCTCGATTTCCCTCAGTTCCTCCTCGGTTATGCGCTTGTAGTGAGAGATATCCAGCCTCGCCCAGTCCGTGTGGAGCTGACTTCCAGCTTGCCAGACGTGCTTTCCGAGGACCCTGACGAGTGCGCCCATGAGGACGTGCGTTCCCGTGTGGTGGCGCATGTGCTGTATTCTCCTGTCCCAGTCGAGCTTTCCGTGAACCTTAACGCCCGGCTTGAAGAGCTCCGGCTTATCAACGCGGTGGAGTATGACCTTCCCGACCTTCTGGACGTTCGTAACCTTGACTTCTTTCCCATCAACCTCGAGCGTTCCGGTGTCGTAGGGCTGACCTCCACCTTCGGGGTAGAAGGCCGTCTGGTTGAGCACGACCCAGCCGTCTATGACCCTGAGAACTTCCGCGTCGAACTCCTTCATGAAGGGGTCCTCGTAGTAGAGCGTCCTCGTCTCGGGTAGGTCTTTAACGAGTTCGAAGTCAACGACGTATTCAGCGGCGGTCTTCTTCTCGGTCTTCTCGGCCTGTTTAGCCACGAGCGTGTAGAAGTTGTCGGGAATCTCGACCTTTATACCTTCCTTCTGCGCCACTTCCGCCACTATCTCAGGAGTTAGTCCGTGGCTCTCGTAGAAGAGTATCAGCTTTTCGAGCGGGAGCTCGTTTATGCCCTTCTTCTTGAGCTTGGCTATCTCGCGCTTCACCAGGTCGCTTCCCCTCTTGAGGGTTTCAGCGTACCTCTTCTCCTCGACGTTGATTATGTCGAGGATAACACCCTCCATCTCCTTGAACTCGGGGAAGGTCTTGTGGAGTTCCTTTATGTGCATCGCGACGATTTCAGCGAGCGGAACTTCGAGGCCGAGCTCGCGGAGGTGCCTTATACTCTTCCTGATGAGAAGCCTCGCCAGATAGCCGGCCTTGACGTTGGATGGGATTACACCGTCGGCGAGCATGAAGGTCAAAGCTTTAGTGTGGTCGGCTACCGCGTAGATTAGCTCGTAGGGCCTAACGGCCTTTTCAAGCTCCTCGACGCTTATGCCGACGCGCTTCGCCACCTGCTCCCTCAAATACCTCAGGTCGCCCATGTCCTCGATGTCGAACATTCCAGCCAAACGGGAGTTCTCCATAAGAATTCTCTCGTCTATCTTTTCAACGCCGGCCATCTTCTTGAGCGGCTCGATGACGTAGCCGAGAACGGCGTCGTAAGCTGTAGGCGTGCCGTGGCTCATCCAGACGAGCCTCTCAAGGCCGTAGCCAGTATCAACAACCTTCGTCTCCATCGGAACGTAGTAGTCGCCCTTTATCTCGACAACCTGGCTCGGGTCGGCGTTTTCGGGGGCCTTCTTGTACTGCATGAAGACGAGCGTTGCCACTTCCAGACCGCGGTAGAGGACCTCAAAGGCCGGTCCGGCGTTTCCCCCGCCGGCCCAGGGGTTCTCCTTGAAGGTTATGTCCTCGGGCTTCATCTTCAGCTCCTTGGTGAAGAACTCGAAGGCGAGCTCAACGGTCTCGTCCATCCAGTAAATCGGCTTGCCCGGGTAGTTGAAGGCGTGGTGCGCCATCATCTCGAAAATCGTGAAGTGCCTGCCGGTTATTCCGACGTTGTCGATATCTGTAAAGCGAATCGAGGGCTGACTTATCGTGAGCGGGTTCGCCGGCGGGTCGGCCTCACCGCTGATGACCCAGGGCTGGAAGTCCATGATTGAAGCGCCGACGAGGAGGACGTCGTCCCTCCAGCGCGGAAGAACCGGGTAGCGCTTGACCCTTCCGTGACCGTGCTTTTCGAAGAAACTCAGGAACTTCTCGCGCATCTCGTCGAGGGTGTACTTCTTCGGTATGCCGGGCTTTCCTATGAACCCGTACTCGTCACAGGGAGGGTCGCCGCAGGTTTCCCTGTCCGGGTCGAGCGTCCAGAAGTATTTGCCACACTTGGGGCAACGCTTCCTTATCCATCCTTCCTCCTTGAACATACGAGTCGTCATGTCCATGCCCATTAACCTCACCCCTTTAAGCTGACCTAAGAAGAGGGGCGCTCCTAATTAAGGTTTCCCTCACTCCTTCGAATCGGGGGACAGGTCAACGTCAACGTCTTCGAACTCGTCCGGGCGGATTAACACGACGGGCTTTCCAAGCTTCTTAATCAGCTCAACCAGGTACTTCTCCCTTCTCTTGGCCAGTTCCAGCTTGTGACGGAGGCTTTCGTTTTCGAGGGCCAGCCTGTTGGCCTCATCAACCTTCAGCTTGAGCTGCATCTTAAGCTCGATAATCTCCTCCTCAAGCTCCTCAATGGAGCGCTCAAGCCTCTCAATCTCTCTGATGTACTCGGCGCATATCCATCTCTTCATACAGGTCAGCCCCGCGAAACCTCATCACTTCTCAGGGGGCTCCAGACTCATCATCCCTACGGCACAGAGGGTTTTAACGGTTGCTTTTATAAACCTCTCCACAACGGTTGGCGTTCCAAGATAAAATGTGGACACAACACTTTTTAATTCCAAGGGGCACTACCACAAGGTGGTGTCGTTGCGGAGGCTGGCGGTTTTAATCGCGACGGTTCTCCTGACCGTCATGGCCCTTCCTGCACAGGCGACGGGCATCTCCACCGACTACCAAGAGTTCACCTACGCGGCGACCTACTACTTCAACGCTGACTTCTACGGTTACCCCGTCTATTTCCCGAGCTGGGCGCAGGAGCACGTGTGGGACAGGCACGTCCTCGGCTACGAGAGGGACTACAAGGAGAAAACGACCTTCTACCCGCTCGGCCAGTACGTGGCGGGCAGGAAGCTTCCCGAAACCATGGACGGCTACGACGTGGTCTACCTAATCGAGGAGACGATAGAGTACGGCAACCCCGAGTTCGACGGGGACAGGGTGGTGCTCACCTACGACCTGCCGGGTTACGAGGCGTCCTACTACGGAATAGATGAAATGAAGGCCGTAATCCAGGAAGAGGAGTACGACGGGTACGTTTACTTCGAGGTCGTGACTGCCTACCCGGTTTACGGCCCGGACGTTGCCGTCTACGAGGACCATCACTGGGTTGATTAAAGTCAGAGGCCGAGGAGGGTCATAAGCTCCCCAACGGCTTCTTCCTTTTTCACAACTTTCTGTTCGCCCGTTTCCATGTCCCTTATCGTGACGTTGCCGCTCTCAAGGTCTTTTCTTCCCACGATGACGACGTGAGGAACTCCAAGCCTTCCGGCGTAGTCCAGAGCCTTTCTCAGCTTCCTCCCAGTCAGCTCGAGGTCGGTTTCAACGCCGGCCCTCCTCAGGGCCGAAACTATCTCTATCGCCGCTTTCCGAACCCCCAGCTCTTCTCCAACGGGAATAACGTAGACGTCTGGCCTGAGCTTGACCTCAGGAATCAGCCCCTTCCGCTCGAGGATTGGGATTAGCCTTTCGATGCCTATTGCGAAACCAGTGGCGGGTGTCGGTCTGCCCCCGAAAACCTCGATGAGGTTGTCGTAGCGGCCGCCGCCGCCAATCGAGCCGATTCCGAGGTCGTTCGGCGCTATCGCCTCAAAAACCACGCTCGTGTAGTAGTCGAAGCCCCTCGCTATTCCGAGGTCAATTCTAATCCATTTCGAGACCCCGTAGGCGTCGAGCAAATCGACGAGCTCGTAGAGGCGCTTTATCTCGGCTTTAGCTTCCTCGCTTGTGAACAGCTCCTCGGCCTTCGGGAGAACCTCGTTCGGCTCGCCCTTGATTTCAACCAGCGAGAGAACCTTCTCGACTCCTTCATCGCTCAGCCCGATGTCCCTCAAGGCCTTGACGAACTCCTCTTTGGTAAGCTTGTCCTTCTTGTCTATGAGCCTCATGAGCCCGATGTCGTCTTTGACGCCGAGCATCTTGGCGAACTCGTCGAGCAGAACCCTGTCGCCGATGTTGACGGTGAAGTCCTCCAAACCGGTCGCGAGGTAGCTCTCGGTGAAGAGCGCTATAACTTCAGCATCGGCCTCAACTTTATCGCTCCCTATTAGCTCCACACCAGCCTGCCAGAACTCCCTAAAACGGCCGCTTTGAGGTTCTTCATACCTGAACATGTTCGCTATGTAGTACCACTTTATTGGCTTCGGGGCCGTCTGGAAGGAAGCAACGTAGAGCCTCGCAACGCTCGACGTCATGTCAGGGCGGAGCGAGATGTCCCTTCCGCCCTTGTCGAGGAAGGCGTAGAGCTGTTTTACAACCTCCTCACCGCTCCTGAGCTTGAAGAGCTCGGTGTACTCAAAGGTAGGAGTTAGAACCTCGTGGAAGTTGTAGCGCTCAAAGGTTTCGCGAATCCTCTCGAAGACCCATCTCCTCTTCGCCATCTCCTCTGGTAAAAAGTCCCTCGTTCCCTTAACGCGCTCAACCTTCATCCCTCTCACCTTTTCGGAAGAGAGGAGGGAGAAGTTAAAAGGTTATCCCGGCAGGTTTTGACGTTCATCCGGCTGAGGTCATGAGGAGGTATATCCCGACGACGCCCTCGACCATCATTTGCGCCCCAATGGCCATTATGAAGAGACCGATTATCCTGATTGTGACGCTCAGAAGGGTCTTGTTCACGGACTTCATCATGTAGAGCGCCACGAACATTGAGAGCGCAACGATTGCTATCGCTATGGCCGTCGCTGAAAGAGAAACGAGGTAGCCGTACTCCGCCGTGAGGGTTATCACCGCGGTTATTGCCGCGGGGCCGGCTATGAGTGGCATCGCGACCGGGACCGCCGCTAAGGCGAGTATGTCGCGCTCCCTCTTGAGGGTGAACATTCCACCGCCTTCCAGAGCTTCGAGACCGATTTTGAAGAGAACGAAGCCGCCGGCAACTTTCAGGGCGTTTATGTTGATGTGGAAAATCTCCTGGAGGATTATCTGGCCCGCTATCGCGAAAGTCGCCAAGAGGAGAAAGCCTATCAGGTTGGCCCTTACGATGAGCGCCCGGATGTCCTCTATTTGAAAGTCCTCGCGGAGGAAGGTGACGAGGAGTATCTTATCGCTCGGGTCAATCATGATGAGCATCAGCAATGCCGAACTCAGTATGGTGGTGACTTCACTCATGTTGGGAGCTGGGGAAAGCGATTTAAAAAGCTACCCCAACCAAGAGCGAGCGATGACGAAACCGGTACTGGCTGAGTCGTGATGAGCACTCGGTTGGCCGAGCTGTTGGAACAGAAAGGGGAGGGCCTTCAAACTTCCCCGCTTATTCCCCTGAGCCTCCTGAAGACGCTCTTCCTGACTATGAACTTCTCGCCACCCTCCCTAAGCTGGAGCACCATGGGGAACATCACCCTCAGTAGGGGAAGGGCCTCTGAGGAGGCCTTCTCAACGGCCTCAACGTTGACGAAAACAACGTTGATAACGTCCCTGCTCTGGATGATCTGCCTGCCGATGTCGTGTATCTGTTCTATAAGCTCCTTCCTGTTGAACAAGTTCATGACCATCTCGATGCCCAGCTGGACGTTAATCCTGACCTCGCTTCCCTCCCCGGCGATTATCTTTGAAAGGGCCTCATCGTACCGGGTCTTGTAAACCGGATAGGGAGAGATTGGAACCTTGTGGAGGACGTTTCCAGCGCTTATCTTGCCGCCGACCTTGATTACCGAGACCCGGTCAATGAATCCGACGTCCAGTCCCAGCAGTTCCGCCTGATAGAGGTACACTGGAAGGGCATCCACGAAGTCCGTAACAACGAGGTTCATACCATCCCCGTACCGCTCCGTGATTTCCCTGAGGAACTTTACGAAGGCGTACCCCACTATGTCCTCCGACGTGTGCTCCACCAACGCACTCGTCCTTCTCTCCATGATTATGTCCGCGATTCCCATTTGGACCACCTCCCTTTGCACGGTTCTTGCCTGTTATGTAACATTTTTAAACTTTTTTGCGATTTTTTGTAACAAAAATCTTGATATATATCACAAAATACAACAAAAAAGCCCCAAAATAGTACATTATAAACGCACTGCTAAAATCTGTTTAAAGGGCCATACATCAAACCAAAACGACCCAGGGGGTACGTGTTTGAGAACCTAAGGTAACGGAAACACTCGCGAAACAGCGGGAATGACAAAACAATCGGCAACGCTCAACAGGATTTGTTACTCCCCAGAACAGCGTTACAAATGTAACATAGGCTTGTGGAAACCCAGTTTAATGGAACAGAAATGAGGAAAAAACAAACAGGTCATTCACCCAGTAGCGAGTCAAGCAGCTTCTCCATGAACTCCCTATCCTTGATTGCGCGTCGGGACAGCCTCTTAACGGTCGGGTATGGAATTCCAAGTAGCTTTGAAATCCCTGAGTCGCTGAGGCCGGCCCTGAGGCGCAGGTAAGCGACGGCTATAAAGGCCTTGATGTCGTGAACCCCCTTGAACGGAGTCCCCTCGAGTTCTGTGAACGTTTTGCCGCAACGTTTGCACTGAAAACGCTGGACTCGAAAGCTCTCCCTCCCAACATGGCCTATCCTAACCAGCCTCCCTGAACCGCAGGAGGGGCATGCGAGGCCGAAGCCGAACCCTTCTGAGGGCCTCAAGGACGTCTCTCTCGGAAAAGCTCGTTATGAGCGAAAGCTCCCACACGAGTCTTGTTTCCATCTTAACCACCTCCACTTCCCCATCCCCGGAACTTTCGGGAAACATTTTATAAATTTTTGTAACTAAACTGCCACTTCAAGGTTCGAGGAACAGCATAGGTGAACAGAAACAACTTGGAATCTTTCAAATGCGACCGAACAAATTATTGACATTAACAATTCAAAAAGATGGTAGAAATAGGAAAAAATTAACCAAAAACCTGCCAAAAGCTTTTTAAATCTTCGACCATAGAACTTGGCAAGGGAAATATGGTTTCCGAAAAGGAAATCGGCAGGTTCTACGACGTTATTATTATCGGAGCCGGTCCGGCTGGCCTTTTCGCGGCCTACGAGCTGGCCGAAAAGAGCAATTTGAAGGTTCTCATCATTGAAGAGGGAGGCGACGTCAGGCAGAGGGTTTGTCCGATGTTTGAGCTGGGCTACTGCATAGAGTGCAAGCCCTGCCACATAATGAGCGGCGTCGGCGGTGCCGGCGGGTTAAGCGACGGGACCATAAACCTCCGTCCTGACATCGGCGGAGACCTGAGGGAGCTGACCGGGGATGAGAACTACGCCTGGCAGCTCGTCTGGGAGGTAGACCAGATTTTCCTAAGGCACGGGGCGCCGAGAAACCTCTACAAGGGCAACCCGGAACAGGTCAAATACTGGGAGCAGAAGGCGGCCCAGGCGGGGGTCAAGTTCATCCCGATAATCCAGAGGCACATAGGCTCGGACAGAACGCCTCAGGTGATAGAGAGCATAAAACGGCACTTGGAGAGCAAAGGCGTGAAGTTCCTCCTCTGGACTAAAGCCCTTGAGTTCGGGAAGGGCTGGGTGAAGGTGAGGAGAGGAAAGGACGTCTTCGAGATTAAGGCGAAGTACATAATCGTCGCCCCCGGCAGGGGTGGAGCGGACTGGTTCCATGGGGTTGCTCAGAAGATAGGCCTCAAAGCAAGGCACGGCCCGATTGACGTTGGCGTCCGCGTCGAGGTTCCCGCGATAGTCATGGAGCCCATAACGAGCATAAACCACGACCCCAAGTTCCACATCTACACAGACACCTACGACGACTTCGTGAGGACATTCTGCACCAACCCAAACGGCTTCGTCGTCGAGGAGCGCTACGATGGCTACGTCGGCGTAAACGGCCACTCGATGCACGAGAAGAAGAGCAACAACACAAACTTCGCCTTCCTGAGCAGGATTGAACTTACCGAGCCCGTCGAGGACACGACGGCCTACGGCAAGAGCATAGCGCAGTTAGCTACCACGATAGGCGGTGGAAAGCCCCTGATTCAGCGCCTCGGGGATTTAAGGAGGGGAAGGAGGAGCACGTGGGCGAGGATAAGGAGGAGCGACGTCGAGCCGACGCTGAGGAACGTAACTCCCGGCGACATAGCGATGGCTTTACCGCACCGCGTCGTGACGAACATCATAGAGGGCCTTGAGAAGCTCGATAAGGTCCTGCCCGGCGTTGCCAGCGACCACACGCTCCTCTACGCGCCGGAAATCAAGTACTACGCCATGAAGGTCGAGGTCGACGAGAACCTCGAAACGAGCATCGAGGGAATCTTTGCGGCAGGAGATGGAGCCGGTTTGAGCAGGGACATCGTCAACGCGGCCGCGACAGGTTTGCTCGCCGCTCGCGGGATACTCAAGAAGGAGGGGTTGTACACGGAGAGGGACTTCAGGAAGCCCGGCAACTGGAAGGCGAAGGTCGAGGCGCTTGAGTAAGTGAAACCGAGTTCATGAACAGGAGATTGTAAGTGGTTACTACTGTTTAAATTTGGTTTATTTTGGAACTTTTTATTCTGTTTAGGTGTGTTTATTTAACAGAAAGGTTTTTATATTGTTAGTTACTTATTTACATTGGTGGTTCCTTATGTCGAAGTTTGGTTTGTGGTGGGTTATGTGGGATAAGAGTACTGGAACTCACAAGTCGAGGATGACTTACAAGGGACAACTTCCAGTTTCTTTTTATGAAGCTGTCCAATGGTTCAAAGATAGAGACTTTGATGTTGCAGTTTTTCTTGGAAACATACGTTATTCTGGGAGAAAATTAACAGAGTACACTATAAACAGTCTTAAGGAATATATCAAAACCTATACATGTGCAGAGGGGAAATATCAAACAGGTTATTCAGATGGGCAGAACTTTTCACAATGGGTTTCATCTAAGGTAAATAGAACATTGGAATATTATATAGTAATTCCAGAATCGTACATGCTTGAAAGAACAATAACAGGCGTTGTAAACGGGGGGAGAGTGGAATACAACTCTATCCCAAGGGACTGCCCAGCGAATGGTTTCTATAATTCATATTGGCATGGCTGGATTGATGGTGTTCTCAGCGTGCCTGATAGTAGCAGACTTGGTTTTTACTGGGGTTACGAAAGTTGCCTCCAAGCAACTGTTCACGATCCAAATCTGAAATACATATTTAATCCATTCTGCAACTATAACAACACAGAGTACATCGAGAAATATACCTCATTCCTTAAAGATATGAGCAACTACATCCATAACCACGGGTTGGAATTAATCTGGATTCCTACGATTGGAAACAGGACTATGAAGTACGTGACTAATCCAAATTACGTTGCTGTTCCTATTCTTGCTAGATATTTTAATCAAGTGTTTGTCCAGCCTCACTATTATCAGACTACTAAACTGAGTGATGGTAGTGATTACTCGTTCCAAGAACTCGTCCGCCGTGTGAAGTGGATGTACGAGAATGGACTTTCCATTGAAATGGAGGCCGACAACAGCATAATTGGAGAACCAAGCAACTGCGCATACTGCAAAAGCACTCAGAACAGGAAAGGTTGTGACTTGACTCTCACTCCAGAAACAGAAGAAAAATGCATCAACCGCGCATGCGATTACGTAAATGCTATACTGGAGGCCTATTCAGAGTTGTTTCACCGTCCACCATTATCACCAGGAACGGTTATTAACGAACTCTTTCCCCATCGGGCTTACTATTTCGGCACAGACTTTGAAGTGGTAACCCGGGTGAGATCCAAGTGTCCAAACTGGTGATTCCCCTCTTGCTCCTTCTTCTCCTTGCCCCACTGACATCGGCGGCTTATTCTGTAAAACTTAACGGCTTCCAGTACGTTGTCAGCTATGAAGTCTACTCCAACGGAACAACGGCCCTAATCAACGCCGAAATAGACAACATGGGGACCACCTGCGACATGGCAGGGAACTGTTGGGAAGAAGTGTACGATTCTTATGAATACCTCCTTTATTATAACGGCTCTCAGCTTTTCCTCTTGAACTTTACTTGGTGTCCCCCCACAACTCCAATTCCAGCGTACGTTAATGGTAGCTGGTACTTAAACGTAACAGCCTGCGGAATACTTCACTATGTTTACCGGTTAAACCTCAAGAGCTTTTGCATTAAGGAAGTCGCCGTCAACTGGTCCCAACTTGCCAAAAACAGCACGTTCAAAGACAGAATCAACGGCTGGAAAATCGTGATTCCGAGGGAGTTTTTGCCCTCACCTGATTACGGACCTTTTAAAGCGTATTTCTTCATTGGAGTGAATTCAAGCGTCACGAAACCCACAAGCGTCCCACCGTTCATAGCAATACCACCCTACTCAAAATTCCCGGTTTACTTCCTCCTTGAAAAGAATGGACAAGTGAAAAACGTGACGCTATTCTACATCAACGCGACTGAAAACCTAACCGGCTTTTGGTTTCCAGGTAGCGTTAAAATCGTTAACGTGACCTCCTGCAAGCCGATTGTTACCCAAGAAAACACCACCTCGAACGGGACTGCAACCCAAACAAGCGCTCAGGAAAACACCACAATTCACATCACAAACACCACCAGGGAAACAACCAAGACGCCTATATACTCAAACAAAACACAAACAAACACAAGCACGACTCCAACATCACCAGCCACAAAAGAAAAAAGCATCTGCGGACCCGGTCTGATAATGATTGTTGCACTGAGCGCCGCGCTTCTCGCAAGAAAGATATGACATCAAGACTCGACCAAAGGTTAACGTTAAAAGCCGCCACTCTCTTCTATTTCCGGTGGAAAGAATGCCGATGAGATGCAAGTTTTGCGGTAAGCCGGCCTTCATCAAGCTCCACTATCCAAAAATGTACCTCTGCGAGGAGCACTTTAAGGAGTACTTCGAGAGAAAGGTAAAGCGGACGATAGAGCGCTACAAGATGCTCAAGCCAGACGAGAGAGTTCTGGTGGTTGTCAGCGGCGGAAAGGACTCGGCCGTTACTGCTTACATCCTCAAGAAGCTCGGCTACAACATTGAGTGCCTCCACATAAACCTCGGCATCGGCGAGTACAGCGAGAAGAGCGAGAGCTACGCCAAAAAGCAGTGCGAGGCCTTAGGTGTTCCGCTCCACATCGTCCGCGTCAAGGAACTCCTTGGGAAGGGAATCGGCGAAGTGAAAACG
>Ga0256834_1001814_pt1 | contig 14052 bp, 12 predicted proteins | sample 4281140metaG_FD_190536 | JGI IMG/M metagenome (GOLD analysis project Ga0256834, IMG submission 190536) | Hydrothermal vent microbial communities from East Pacific Rise, Pacific Ocean - 4281-140 | ecosystem: Environmental > Aquatic > Marine > Hydrothermal vents | place: Pacific Ocean: East...
GCAGTTCCTGTACCGAACGCAGATCAGCACCCATTTCAAGTAAATGGGTGGCAAATGAGTGACGCAGGGCATGGGGAGTTACACTCTGCGGAATCCCGGCACGTTCACCATAGGCCTTAACCAGGCGTTCCACACTTCTGCTGCTCAAACGGCTGCCGCGCCCGTTTAAAAACAAGCCTTCTCTTTCCACAGGCCGCCCCCTTTCCGCCCGTGCGGCAATGAGCCGGTCACGCAAAGGCAGCCAGGCCAGTACAGCCTCAAGGGCCGGTCTGCCAACCGGGACCAGCCGCTCCTTATTTCCTTTGCCCCTCACCCTAAGCATTTCAGTTTCAAAATCAAGGTCGGCCATATCCCTGGAACAGAGTTCCGAGACACGCATCCCCGTGGAGTACAGCAACTCAAGAACCGCTCTGTCCCGAAGCATGAACCTGTCTTTCTTTTCAGGGGCTTCCAGAAGACGAAAGACCTCATCAACGGTCAGAAACACAGGAAGGTACCTGCCGACTTTGGGTCCTGAAACAGCGGCCACAGGGTCGTTTTGCAAACCCTTTTCCCGTTGGAGATATTTAAAAAACGAGCGCAGCGCAGAGAGCTTTCTTGCAACTGTTGCCCCTGAATTTTTTCCATGGAGGCTCACCACAAACCGACGCACATGGCCTGCATCGAGCTCACCGGAATCAAGGCCGTCCGGAAGCATTGCGGCAAACTCTGCAAGATCGCGTCCGTAGCCGCTGACAGTATGCTCCGAGTAGCCCTTCTCTATATCGAGCCATGCAAGAAATTCGTCTATCTGGCTGGTAATCCGGCCCTTCATTTGAGTCCCCGTTGAACCACTTTGTTCTCGACTTCTCCTTCAACTGTGAATATATATAATGGTCTTAATACTGAAAGAAAAGCAATTCAGCAAGAACACATAGAATTATCACAATGGCCAAACGAACATTTGAAACAGCACTGGGCAAACTTGAACAGATAACGGAAGAACTCGAAAACGGAGATCTCAGTCTGGAAAAGAGCCTGAAAAAGTTTGATGAAGGTATTACACTTGTTGAGTACTGCAACAAGACCTTGACCGAGGCCAGGGCAAAAGTGGAACTCCTCCTTGAAAAACAGGGAACTCTCAGCAAAAGTCCATTCAACGAGTTGGAACATGGAGATCAAGAGCTATCTTAAGGAGCAGAAGCTCCTGGTTGAAGCCGCATTTGACACCTTCATTCCGGCTGCTGAAGGCGATTTCGACAGACACATCGAGGCCATGCGCTACTCCCTGCTTGCAGGTGGAAAACGAGTGCGACCGATTCTCTGTCTGGCCGCAGCACGTGCCGTTGCCGGTGACGCAATTGATGACCGGGATGTCCTGCCCGTTGCCTGTGCACTGGAATGCATCCACACCTACTCGCTTATCCATGACGACCTTCCCGCAATGGATAATGACGAACTGCGTCGCGGTAAAGCCACAAACCATGTCCTCTTTGGAGAGGCTGCAGCCATTCTTGCCGGTGACGGGCTCTTGACCTGGGCCTTTGACCTGCTTTCCAATCCCGAACATGGCACTCTTTCCGCCGGGAAAAAACTTGCCGTCACCCACTGTATTGCCAGGGCTGCGGGTTCTTACGGGATGGTTGGGGGACAGGCTCTTGATATTGCAACTGAAAACAGCACATTCCCCTTTGAGACCCTGCAGACCATCCATAAAAGCAAGACAGGGGCGCTCATCACCGCATCCGTTGTTTCCGGTGGTATCTGTGGCGGGGCCGACCCGGAGAAACTGCGCTCACTTGAAAGCTATGGAAGACAGATCGGTCTTGCCTTTCAGATTGTTGACGATCTCCTCAATGTCACTGCCACCACCGAGCAGCTAGGCAAGGCGGCTGGAAGTGATGCTGAACTTGGCAAAGCAACATATCCTGCTTATTTTGGAATTGAAGAGACACGAAAACGTGCCAAAGATGCTGTACAAAAGGCAAAGAACAGCCTGAACGATTTTGACAGGAACGCTGAACCATTACGCCTGCTGGCAGATTATATTTACACACGGTCCCACTAGTCACTGCGACCTTTAGGATACTTATGATGTTAACACCCGAGAATCCAGAGTCCACAAGTACCAGGCTCACTGACATACAATCCCCTGCTGACATTCGGGGTCTCACAATTCCTGAACTCGAAATCATAGCAGAGGACCTCCGCCAGACCATTATCAAGACAGTATCAAAGACCGGCGGCCACCTTGCTCCAAGCCTGGGTGTGGTTGAACTCACCCTGGCGCTCCACTATGTTTTCAACACCCCTGAAGACAAGCTGGTCTGGGATGTCGGGCATCAGGTTTATGCCCACAAACTCCTCACCGGACGACAGGATAAATTCTCCACTCTCCGCCAGTACAAAGGACTGAGCGGATTCCCCAAGTTTAAGGAAAGCAGATACGATGCCTTTGAAACCGGCCACTCCTCCACCTCCATTTCAGCAGCCCTTGGCATGGCCTGTGCCAAAGACCTGAAAAAGAACAAAAACAAGGTGGTGGCAATCATTGGTGATGGTTCCATGACCGCAGGGATGGCCTTTGAGGCCCTTAACCAGGCAGGCCACCTTGACAAGGATCTCATTGTCATCCTCAATGACAACGAAATGTCCATCTCAGAGAATGTTGGCGCCATGTCCAGCTTTCTCTCACGACAGCTCACCAGCAAAACCGTGCGCCGCCTCCGGAAACATATATCCAGCGGTCTCAAAGAACTCCATGGTGTCGGTGACCGCTTTCTCAATGTATTGAAGAAAAGTGAAGAAAACATCAAAAGCTTCTTCACCCCCGGCATGCTCTTTGAAGCTCTGAAGTTCTATTACATAGGGCCCATTCCCGGCCATGAACTCGACGCCCTTATCCCGACCCTTGAAAACATACGGGATCATGTCGATGGTCCCATCCTGGTTCATGTGATCACCAAAAAGGGCAAGGGCTACCAGCCCGCTGAGGACAACCCCGGTAATTACCATGGGCTCGGTCCCTTTGACATACAAACCGGGATACCTGCTCCGTCAACAGGTCCCATCAGCTATACGGAAGTATTCGGCAGGACCATATGTAAAATCGCAAAGAGCAACCCGGATGTCATAGCAATATCGGCTGCAATGCCGGCAGGTACCGGTCTCAGCACATTCAGCAGGGAATTCCCGGATCGTTTTTTTGACGTTGGGATAGCCGAGCAGCATGGAGTAACCTTTGCCGCAGGCCTATCAACAGAGGGAATACATCCGGTTGTGGCCATCTACTCATCATTTTTTCAAAGGGCTCTGGATCAGATCATCCATGATATCTGCATCCCATCCCTGCCGGTTACACTGGCCATTGATCGTGGCGGCGTTGTGGGTGATGACGGCCCAACCCACCATGGTGTCTTTGACATCTCTTTTCTGCGCTTCATCCCCAATCTCACCTATATGGCACCAAAAGACGAGAATGAACTGCAGCATATGCTTTACACCGCAATATCTTTTCCAGGACCCACAGCAATCCGTTACCCCAGGGGCAGCGGTGAAGACGTTCAGCTCGACCAGGAACTGAAACAGCTGGAAATCGGCTGCGGCGAACTTCTCCGCGAAGGTTCCGATATTCTTCTGCTTCCCATCGGAAACCGGGTCTACCCCGCCATGAGAGCAGCAGAAGGACTGGAGAAACTGGGAATCAACGCAGCAGTTATCAACCCGAGATTCATCAAACCACTGGATAAGGATCTTATCTGTGAATGGGCTGAAAAAACCGGCAGAGTGGTCACCATTGAAGATAATGCAGAGCATGGCGGCTTCGGCAGCCTGGTACTGGAAGTACTCTCGTCCCGGAAACTCTTTTCAGTACGAACCCACCTGCTGGGACACCCGGATAATTTCATTGAGCACGCACCGCAGAAGATACTCTGGAAGAACTCCAGACTGGACTCACCATCCATCATCAATGCGGCCATGGAGCTGATGAAATAACAAACGCTTTTCCTGGACAAAAAAATGCCTCCACTCACTGTGTCCGGTAAGTAGAGGCATTTTCAGAAACAATAGCTGAGATCACTGCAAAGCAGCTATTTATGGTAGTCCAGATACCAGTCAACAAAGCTCTTCACTCCAACATCCAGCGGAGTATCAGGTTTATAGTCAAAATCCCTGATGAGATCATCAACGTTGGCGTAGGTCGCCTGCACATCACCCGGCTGCATGGGCATAAAGTTCTTATCCGCCTTTCTGCCCAGATTTTCTTCAAGCAGCTGGATAAAATAGAGTAGTCGCTCCTTCTTGTTGTTTCCGATATTATAGACCCGGTAGGGACAGTAGGAGGTGGCTGGATCGGGATCCTCACTCTTCCAGTCAAAATCCGGCTCGGCAGGCTTCTCTATCACCCGGGCAACCCCTTCAACAATGTCGTCAATAAAGGTAAAATCACGCTCCATGTTCCCGTTGTTAAAAACATTAATGGGTTCACCGGCAAGGATCGCCTTTGCAAAAAGCATTGGTGCCATGTCAGGCCTGCCCCAGGGGCCGTAGACCGTGAAAAAACGAAGCCCGGTGCAGGGAAGCCCAAAGAGATGGCTGTAGGAATGGGCCATCAGCTCATTAGACTTTTTTGATGCCGCATAGAGAGACACGGGATGGTTGACATTGTCATGCTCGGAATATGGCTGACGGGTATTGGCACCGTAGACAGAGCTGGAAGAGGCGTAGACAAAGTGTTTCACCCCCGAATGACGACAGCCTTCAAGAAGATTGGCAAATCCCACAAGGTTTGTATCCACATAGGATGCCGGATTAATGAGCGAATAGCGAACACCCGGCTGGGCTGCAAGATTCACCACCGCGTCAAAACTGTGGTCGGTGAAGAGTTTTTCCATGGCAGCCCGATCCGCAATATCCACCTCAAGATTCTGAAAGCCCTCTCCATCAGCAATACGGCTGAGCCTGTCACGCTTGAGCCCCACATCGTAGTAATCGGTGATGGTATCAACACCGATTACTTCACACCCTCTCTGCCGCAGTTTCCTGGCCAGAAAAGAGCCGATAAAACCGGCAGTACCAGTCACCATTATCTTTTTCATTCGCAGCTGCTGCGATGCATCAGTCATCAAAATCCCCTTCAGGTCCTTTATCGGTATCAAGCTCTGCAGCTCGTGCAATAATTTTTTCTTTTGTCCACTCCTGTGGATCTTCAATCTGTGCTGCCTTTGGCCCAAGATCATGGGAGCCGGCACTGAGGATAGCCTCTTTGGCTAGATCCGCGGATCCTTCCGCAGAAAACACATCAACCAGCAGCTTGTAGCTGAACTCCTCGACCCGCCTGCACATACGATCGCGGATATCTTTTGCCAGTCCGTTGATTTTATTTTCAAAGGGAAGGTTAAGTTTTTTATAGTCGCCGCCCTGCCAGCCCTGACTGTCTGCAAATGAGACCATCTCAGCCCACATCTCTTCACTGAGCCCTTCTCCCTCAACCTTCCGGAGCCTGCCGTTCTCATCGAGTATGGCATTTCCGTAATCATTGACATCCACACCCCAGGCAACCATCTGCAGAGCAGTGGCGACATTGGCCTTGGTGGTGGCAGTCTCTTTTGCGATGGCACGAAGCCTCTCAGAGCTGTTTCCGGAGGTTCCATGCTGGGCTCCGGAGGTGCCGTAAGGTTTCAATGCCTTATGGATTTCCGCTGTGAGCTCAACCTGAATCCCCTGCCCCGATGACTCCAGACCATGGGTGGTCCCGTTGTTCAAGGCGATCCAGTCGGCACAGATACCGTGGGCGTTGAGCCCCTTGATAAGAAAGGAGGCATCATCCACGGTGGAAAGGCCAAGTGCCCCCTTGATCTCTCCCACCTCGGTCTCAAGACCTGCCCAGTCGGGAATAAGGCTGTTCAACTCGATATTGGCCAGGAGATTCTTATCATCAAGCATGTGCGAGGCATCAACCGCTATGGAGGTCACCCCAGCCTCGAAAATGGTTGGAATTTCAACCTTGGCTCCGGCAATGTCACCCTCCTGTTTAATACCATAGTGATCGGCATGGATGGCAACAGGAATGGTGATGTTCATCTCATTGCACATGGCGTCCACTATCCGTGCCATGTTCCAGAAATTCACGGGACAATAGGCATTGGCACCACCTTCGGAGCGGGCGATCTCAATTATAATGGCGCTGTTGGCACGCTGCGCGGCCTGGAGAACGCCACGGATCACAATGGTGCTGCGACCGTTGGCGGCCATGGTCATGGCGCCACCCCTGGCTATCATTGCCCGGTCAACAACCTTGCCGCTCACCAGCAGGCCATGGGAGTGGGGAAAAAGTCTTTTTATATTTGGCGGGCGACCGATTTCAAGAAGCTTTGCGTAATCTGCACTGTTGCTCATGGTAATCTCCATATTTCCTGGGTAGTCGTTATCAGTTCACTGCTTCACTGTATATACCGTATCAGGAGTCGAAAATCCAGACCCTGAAGGAATTGCTTATTCTTTATTATCAAGTAATTCTCTCTCCGTTTCCTCACTTTCCTCTTCCTTGAATCCGAGAAAGGTCTTTTTACCGAAGAAGTAAACAGAGACAACACTGATCTCATATAAAATCAGAAGCGGTATCCCCATCATCAGCTGATTCACCACATCAGGGGTCGGGGTGAGGATAGCAGCAATAATAAAGTTGATGAGAATGGCATACTTACGGTTCTTGTTGAGGAACGAGACGGTAACCACACCCATCTTTGCAAGAAACACCATCAGGATCGGCATTTCAAAAATCACTCCGAAGGCAATGAGCAGTCGCAGTGCAAGGGAGAAGTACTCGCTCACCGCAGGCATGGAGGCCAGATATTCATTTGAATAACCCACAAGAAATTTAAAGGCCGGAGGAAACACAACAAAGTAGCCAAAGGCTGCTCCGCCGATAAAGCAGATGGTGGAAAGAAAGGTAAAGGGGAGAATCACCCGTTTTTCATGTTTATAGAGACCAGGTGCCACAAAACGCCAGATCTGATAAAAGATAACCGGGCTGGCAGTGAGTAATCCACAGACAAGTGCGAGCTTTAGATAAAAAAAAACCCTTCCTGATAGGATGTGAATATCAGTGAGCTGGAGTCGGGCAGAACCTCAATGAGAGGTTTAAAGAACCAGGTACCGATGGGCCTGATAAAACTGTAGGAAACCCCAAAGCCCACGATAATGGTCAACAGGGATTTAATGAGGCAGGAGCGCAGATCACGGAGATGTTCTGTTAAGGCCTGGGACTCAAAAGACGGACCGTTCCCTTCTTCCTGTCCACCGTTCATCTCTGTCTGATCTTCCATTATGCTCTCCTTTCATTGGCAGTTTTTTCTCTGCTTCTTCTTACCTTAAATCCCGATGTCTGACAAGTGAAGAGCGCATTTTAATCAATGGTGAAAGCAATTCCCAAAGACTCTTCAAGCTTTTGAACATGCACTGAAAATACTCCTTTACAAGGAAAACAATTTGACTTATGTCAAAGATATGTGATTCAATTCGCATTATACTTTATGCAGAACAGAAATGAGTCCTTGTCGAGTGGCGACAGGGCAGAAAAAACGTTAGCATTTTCACCAATGGGAGGGAAAATGATTCGACTCAAAACAGTACTGGTGGCAGGCGCCTTCGCTCTGTTGACAACGGCAGGAATTGCCGGAGCAGCAGACACATGCGTTGACTGTCACACAAAAGTAACACCGGGTATGGTTAAAGACTGGAAGGTTTCAAAGCATTCAGAGAATGACGTCAGCTGTGCAACCTGTCACGGAGACAAACATTCCACAGCAGAAGATTCCATGAATGCCATACTCCCCGATGAGGCTGTATGTGCCGGTTGTCATCAGAAACAGTATGACTCTTTTGCCATGGGCAAGCATAACTTTGGCTGGACCACCTTAAATGCCATTCCGGCAACCCACATGGCCCCCGATGAGCTCATCGAAGGCGGCCGCGGCTGCGGTGGATGTCATAATATGGGCATCAAGACCGAAGAACAGAAAAAGGATCAGCTGGCAAAAGGCTATCGCTACCAGGTGAACTCCTGCGACGAGTGCCATACACGCCACTCCTTCTCCAAGAAAGAGGCAAACAATCCCCGTGCCTGCCAGCAGTGTCACATGGGATATGACCACCCTCAATGGGAGATGTGGTCCAGCTCCAAACATGGAATGCGTTACTTTGCCAAACAGGCAGGTGATCTTCCCGAGAGTGCTGCCGCACCCACATGCCAGACCTGTCATCTTCCTGACGGGACCCATGAGAACCACACTGCATGGGGATTTCTTGGTGTACGTCTGCCACTTCCAGATGACAAACAGGAAGCAGCCGATCGTGTGACCATCCTCAAGGCACTTGGTGTACTTGATCCCGAAACCGGAGAGGCCACCCCTATTCTGGATGCAGTAAAGGCCGTTGACATGGCCCGCCTTGATCAGGCTTCCTGGGAAAAAGAACGGAACAAAATGATCAAGACCTGTACCGAGTGTCACTCTGAGAAATATGCCAGAAACCAGCTTGAGATGGGAGACTCCATTCTCGGTAAGGCCGACCGTCTCATGGCAGAGGCCATTGAAACCGTTGCGGCTCTCTACAAAGACGGCATCATCAAGAAACCGGAAGGATATCCTTTCAACTACCCGTTCCTCCTCTCCTTCATGCACACCAACGGTGCTGCCTGGAATGAGGATCTTGACAGCCTTTCCCATATTGACCAGGTTCTCCTGCGTATGTACATGAAACACCGCATGCGGGCCTACCAGGCTTTCTTCCATGTGAATCCTGATTATGCCTACTGGTATGGCTGGAACATGATGACTGAGGACCTTGGAGAAATCAAGGAACTCTCCAGAATCCTGAGGGCAACCCACAACAAATAACAGGCTTTTTTGTAAAACTGCCGGTTGTCACAGGGGCCTGCACGCTCTGCTTTTCAGCAGGGTATGCAGGCCTCTTTTTTTATCCCTCTCCCCTAGAATCATCATCAATGCGTGCTCATGTCAGATACACAAATTCCCTGGATCGTCTATATGCTCAGGTGCAGCGACCAGACTCTTTATACCGGTATCACAACCGATATCCACAAGCGGCTTGAGGAGCACAACCATTCCTCCAGAGGGGCAAAATATACCCGTCCCAGAAGACCTGTCTCCCTTGTTTACCAGGAGATACAGCCAAACAGATCACTTGCCTCAGCCAGGGAGTATGCAATAAAACAGCTCAGAAGACGGCAAAAGGAAGAACTGATAGCCGGGTTCAATGAAAGAGCATTTAAGGATTGGAAAATTTCAGGTTAATGCGGTAAGTTAAATATATTCCTTTTCAGTAACAGAAGCTCTAATCCCAGCCCATTTAAACAGAGACAGATGACCTCAATCCTAGTTGTTGACGACGAACGCAGCATGCGTGACTTCCTCAAAATCCTCCTTGTCAAAGAAGGATACCAGGTGGAAGTCGCATCTGGTGGCAACCAGGCTCTGGCCATCCTCAAACAGGACACTTTCGATCTTGTAATCACCGATATCCGTATGGAAAAGATGGATGGCCTCGAGCTTTTGGGTTCCATCAAAGATCTCCACCCCTCTCTTCCGGTTGTCCTGATCACTGCATTTGCCTCTCCCGACGATGCCGTCTTTGCCATGAAGAACGGTGCCTTTGATTATATCAGCAAGCCATTTAATGTTGATGAGATCAAATCTGTCATCAATTCCGCCACCTCCAAAGAGAACCAGAGCGCCGAGGCCAAATCAATTTCAGCCGCATTCCCGGAAATCATTGGCGAAAGCCGTGAGATGATCAAGATTTTTGAAATGATCCAGCGGATTGCAATCACCCCTGCAAATGTGCTTATCTATGGGGAATCGGGAACTGGAAAAGAACTGGTCGCCCAGGCCATCCACCGTCATTCCCATGTGAGCAGCCAGGTTTTCATTCCCATCACCTGCAGTGCCATCCCGGAAGAGTTGATGGAGAGCGAACTCTTTGGCCACGTCAAGGGATCCTTCACCGGGGCCATCAGTGACAAGACAGGACTCTTCCAGCTCGCTGACAACGGCACCGCCTTTCTCGATGAAATCGGAGAACTCACCCCCATCATCCAGACCAAATTACTCCGCGTTCTTCAGGAGCGCGAAGTAAAACCGGTGGGTGGTATTCAGGTTGAAAAAGTAAACGTCAGAATTATTGCCGCAACAAACCGGATTCTGGAAGAGGAAATCATGGCCGGTCGCTTCAGGGAGGATCTCTTTTACCGCCTGGCCGTTGTTCCTCTGCGAGTCCCCCCATTGCGGGAACGCAAGGGGGATGTTCCGCTTCTGGTGGACTTCTTCCTCAAAAAATACTCAAAACTTTTTGGCAAAGAGGTGCAGGAGATGTCTTCCTATGCCATGGAGGTTTTGATGAACTATGATTTTCCGGGCAATGTCCGTGAACTTGAAAACATCATTGAGCGCGGTGTTGCCCTTGAATCCTCCAACATTATTCTCCCTGAAAGTCTGACCCTGTCCACCTTTCGTCACGCAAACAACGGTGAAGCACCTGCAGAGACATCCCCGTTCCAGGTTGTAGCCAACGAAGAGGAACTCTTCTCCCGTGGACTGGAGGAAGTCATGGCCGACACGGAGAAGAAACTGCTCAAAGCCGCCCTTGAAAAAACAGGGAACTCCAAAATGCGTGCGGCAGAGCTCCTCAAAATCAGTTTCAGATCACTCCGTTATAAAGTCAAAAAATATGACATAGGCTGAAGGAGCATCTCAATGTCAGGAGTAACCGCCACAAAAGACTCAACATCCCACCAGAGCACGGTTCACAGATTAATGATCAACCAGCTTCTCTGGATGCTGTTTCTGCGCGTGGTCCTCTACACGGTACTCCTGGGGGTCAGCGCCTATCTTCAATCCGGCCAGTTCAATGTTGTTGTACTGCCCCCGCCACTTCTGTTCTTTTTTATTCTACTGGTCTATATCACCTCAATTGTTTCCAGCCTGATTCTCCTCAAAACAGAGATAAACCCCAGGAAGTTCGGTACAAATCAGATCCTTCTGGACACGGTATTCACCTCCCTGCTGCTCTACTACACCGGTGGCTCCCATTCCATATTCACCCCGATCTATTTTTTCCCAATCATTGCAGGGGGCTTTATCCTGCCACGCCTTGGTGGTCTTATTGCGGCGGGGTCAGCCACCCTGCAATATGCACTGGTACTGATACTTGAGTACTACCGGATTTTTCCGCATTTTCTGAATATACCCTTTTACGACTATGGGCAGGATGAGCTCGCGACCCTGAACCTCTTCGCCGTCTATGGGCTGACATTCTTTCTCGCCGCCATTCTCAGCAGCCTTTTTGCCGGACGGCTCCGCAAAACAGAAGACGCCCTGTCCGACTCCGTTCGTGACTTCGACCGTCTGAGTCTCCTTTACAAACAGATATTCGACGACATCAGCACTGGTATTATCACCACTGATGACAAAAACCACATCACCTCCGTGAACAACGCCGCAACCCACATAACAGGCTACTCCCTTTCAGAACTCCTCAACAAAGAGTTCCATGAGATTTTTCCCAATGTGAGTTTCACCAACAAAGGGTCACGGCATTCCGCATCTCTGGTGCGAAGAGATGGTGACACCATCCAGATCGGCTATTCATACTCCATCCTGCAATACAAACAGCTTCACAATGGTGAACAGTACAGCCAGGAGATGGAAAAATGTCAAAACTGCAGGGTGATCACCATTCAGGATATCAGTGAGGTGGAACGGCTGGAAAAACAGATGCAACAGGCGGAAAAACTTGCCGCCATAGGAAGAATCAGTGCCGGTATTGCCCATGACTTCAGGAACCCGCTCACCGCAATATCAGGTTCAGCCCAGGTACTTGCAAATGAACTGAGTCAATTACAGGTTCCACAGCAGCAGACAAACACAGAGCTGATAAACATTATTCTACGAGAGTCCAACAGACTCTCCAACACCGTTTCCGACTTTCTCAAATTTGCACGCCCGGAACATGCCGAAAAAGACTGGTTCTCCCTGAAACGCTGTCTTGATGAGGTCATAGAGGTTGCCAAAGCAGCACCTTCCTGGCCCCAGGATCTTGATCTTGAAATTCAGATCGATGAAATCGTGGATATCTGGGCAGATCAGTATCAGCTTTTCACCATCCTGAACCATCTCCTGCAAAATGCCCTGGCATTCACTCCTCTTGGGAATGAGAAAATACGGATACGGGCACAAGAGATAAAAGCTGCCGAGGGAGATGATATCCTGGAAATAACAGTTGAGGATAATGGACCGGGAATCAGTCCAGGCAAAGAGGAAAAGATATTTGAGCCCTTTTACACAAGGCGAATTGACGGAACAGGCCTGGGCCTTGCCATCATCAAACAGATGATAGGGGAGCACCATGGAACAGTGGCAGTTGGAAAATCATCCCTTGGAGGTGCAAAATTCACCGTGGTATTCCCACTCCCCTGAGCTGTGAAATTTTCAGAAGCCGCATTGAGATTTTCCTGAATCCAGACGCATCCTGATGCTGCACAATGCCTGCCGCCGGACAGTGCCTTGATAAAGCCGCGCGGCAGGGTGCGGGCAGCTCTTTACAGAAACACAGAACTGTCAGTCTGATCAGTTATCTGTACGCTGATTCCGGTTCTGTATTGATCCAGAGGACTTATTCATCTTCCTTCCAAACAGTTGCACCGAGTCCGGTGAGCTTGGCCACCATATTCTCATATCCCCGTTCAAGATGGTAGATTCTGGAAATATCCGTCCTTCCTCTGGCTGCAAGCCCTGCAATCACCAGGGAGGAGCTTGCCCGGAGATCCGTTGCCATTACCTGGGCACCGGTGAGACGACTGCCGCCAAGGCCTTTCACCATGGCCACCCTGCCGTCGATCTGGATATCAGCCCCCATGCGCTGCAGCTCCGGAACATGCATGAATCTGTTTTCAAAAATCGTTTCATGGATCACACTGAGTCCGTTACTGCAGGTCATTAATGCCATGAACTGTGCCTGCAGATCTGTCGGATAGCCCGGATAGGGCATGGTGGTCACATCCACAGGTTTCAGAAGATGCTCCTGTCCTTCCGTTGTGATCCGAATCCAGGTATCCCCTGTTTCAACACCCACACCGGCAAGCCGAAGTTTTTCAAGAAGGGACGGAAGGTGACCGGGATCACAGTCTCTGATCATGGCATCACCCCCTGCAGCCGCCACGGCAATTGCGTAGGTGCCCGCTTCTATGCGATCGGGAATAATAGTACTCTCTGCAGCCGTGAGACTTTCCACTCCGTGAATGGTTAGACGCTCACTGCCCCTGCCCTCAATCACTGCACCCATGGCAGTCAGCATATCCACCAGGTTGCCGATTTCCGGTTCGCGGGCCGCATTCTTAATAACCGTTGTCCCTTCTGCAAGAGCTGCTGCCATGAGGAGGTTTTCCGTCCCGGTAACCGAAGGGATATCAAAGTAGACGGTCCCGCCCTGCAGGCGTCCATCAATTGTGGCATCAACATAGCCGTGTTCAAGGTCACAGCGAACCCCAAGGTGTTCAAAGCCCATGAGGTGAAAGTTGATTGGACGTGCACCTATTGCACAGCCTCCGGGCAGTGATACTTTAGCGCGACCGAGTCTTGCAAGCAGCGGTCCAAGCACAAGAACCGAGGCCCTCATGGTCTTTACAAGGTCATAGGAGGCCTCTGAACAGTTGAGCCCGGTACCATCAATCTTCAGTGTTGCCCCCTGCCGCTCCCAGCTGAGTCCAAGAGATTCCAGAAGCCTTAAGATGGTCCGGGTATCACGCAGATCCGGAACATTATGCAGGACATGGACACCTGGCGCCAGAAGGCTTGCGGCAATAAGCGGCAGAGCCGCATTTTTGGCCCCACTTATACGGACGTCACCATGCAGTTTCCTGCCACCTTCAATAATGAGTTTTTCCATCGTTATTTTCCCTGTGCAGTATCAGAATTAATTTTCAACTTTCCATACAGGATACGGTCATGACCGCTGTAATCCCTGCTTATATCAAGATCACAATATTTGCTGCCT
>Ga0256834_1001815_pt1 | contig 14049 bp, 14 predicted proteins | sample 4281140metaG_FD_190536 | JGI IMG/M metagenome (GOLD analysis project Ga0256834, IMG submission 190536) | Hydrothermal vent microbial communities from East Pacific Rise, Pacific Ocean - 4281-140 | ecosystem: Environmental > Aquatic > Marine > Hydrothermal vents | place: Pacific Ocean: East...
TTTTGGATGTACCGAACCTACTTTTCCTCAAAAGTCACTCTTTAGAACCAAAACCAATATGGGTATCCCCGCCAAACTCCCACTGGGCATCCCCAGACGTGCATATCTGACACTTACAGGGGTGGTGAAAAGTTTCAAAATTAAACGCTTTTCAGAGAAATTGATGGAGTATGATAGATGAAATTATTTATAATTTCATTATTGTATGCATACAATACTTTAGTGAGAGGAATTTTTGAAGAAGCTTTGCTTTGCCAAAAAGGAAACATGTCATAATGAAAAAAATTCAAATTAAACAACTCATAGAAAAAATAGAAGGTGAGGCAGAACTTGATTTTACTTTTAATGAGGGGCTGATAGAAGATGTCAAGATAAACTTTGGTTTTTACAGAGGCATTGAAGAGATACTTAGAGGTAAAGAGGCTAGGGATGCTTTGGTAATTACGCCTAGGGTGTGTGGTATCTGTAACCATGCACATCTGCTTACTGCTGTACGAGCCATAGAAGATGGTTATGAAAATGCAGGACACAAAATAGAACTGACTTCAAAAGCAAAAGATATTAGAGAGTTTACTTTAGCGTGTGAGTTGATACAAAACCATATTAAATGGTTGTACATGACACTACTTCCACAAATAGAAAGCTACCTTGATTGTAAGAGTGACGAGAATTATGCCATTAAGGCGATTTATTTATCTTCAACGATTACGAAGGCATTGGCTATCTTTGCGGGACAGTGGCCTCATTCTTCGTATGCTGTACCTGGTGGAGTCACGTGTGACCCTACACATTTAGATGTCATGCAAGCCCAAAGTCTTGTAGATGAGTCTATAAAATTTTTTGAACAAGTCGTGACAGAATTACCTTTAGACGAGTATTTAGAGATAGATTTATGTACAGACCTACACAAAGTAGGAGGTGACTTTGGAAAACTACTTCATCTCATAGGAAGTTCTGGCATGTCAGAGATAGGCAAGAGTCATGATAGATTCATTGTTTTTGGAGATTGTATACTTTCAAAACCTGGAAAGTCTATAGCAACAAAAGTAGCAAATGTAGACAGTAAATATGTACAAGAATCACCCCAAGAAGGTACAGTAGCTAAAGCAGTTACCTATAAAGATAGACTGTATGAAGTGGGGCCCTTAGCAAGAGGTATGGTCGCTAAAACACCCATAGTAAAAAATCTTCATAAACGGTATAAAGATTCACTGATTACACGGGTTTTTTCACGTATACATGAAGTTGCGACCCTTTTGGAGTACTCAAAAAAATTACTTAAAAACTTGAATTTGGAAGAGTCTTCTTGTACACTCAGCCCACATACTGTTTTAAAAGATTTTGAAGGTACAGGTATCGTGGAGGCAGCACGTGGGTCACTGATACATAAAACCATAGTACAAGAGGGACTGATAGTCAATTATGAGATTATCACACCTACCCAGTGGAACTTGAGCCATGGAAATAAAGAAGAGCAGGGAATAGCTGTTGAGGCAATGAAAGGTTCTAAAAATATAGAAGAAGCCACTTTCATCTTTCGTACCTTTGATGTTTGTTCGGTATGTACTACACAGTAAATAATAATTTTTATTATTTACATTTAAGATGATTTTATGTACACTATATAAATATCACTTTAGAAAGGAGTATACCATGCAAGCTAAAATCACTTTTCTTGTACTATTTATGCTCTCTTTTACAGTGATGCATGATACGGTCATTAATCTATTGGATAACAATGAAAATGTACCAGTCACTCAATATGCCAATGCAGACAGTCAAACTCAAGATATAGTAGATATACATGATATACATGATATGCATGGGATGTTTCATTTCATAGCATTGATAACACAATTGATACCACCCGAAGTAGCATTAAAAAATAAAGAAATACTTTCGGTATACCTTCTACAATATACTTTACCACACTTTCAAAGTAGTAATAAACCTCCTATAGTATAACTAGCATTACCTCACTATTGTTCTTTTTAGAACACATTTTTTAAAAAATTATATAAGGCAATAATATGAAAACGTTAGTAGTAATACTACTGTTCTCTACATTGTGCATATCAAATGAAAAACCTGCACTTGTGGATAATAGTATCAAATTACAAAATTATAATCATACACCATCTGTTAAGCAGCAACACAAGCTAAAGTTAAAGAGGTTAGCAAAAATTTCTTCTATAGAGGCTAAGAAAATTACAATAAAAATATGTAATGAACCAGTGGTATACCAAAAGTTAACCCATAAAGGTCAACTTTTGTTTTACCTAAATATTACAAAACACTGTGCTATTAAAATCAATGCATTAGATGGCACTATTATTTCAAAGGTAATTTCAAAATGAAAAAATTGATGTATACACTGGTTAAACAATTTATTCTCTTGATCATAATCACACAAGTAGGATTTGCTTCAAATATAACACTAAAGAATATACTTCGTTCTTCTGATAAGCATAATACATTGTCGCGTTTTTTAGCACAGGATGCTTTGGCACAAGAGGCAAAGAACTTGGCAGATACATCATCAGACCCTTTTGAACTGTATGGTGAAGGGACAAGAGCAAGACCCGAGTTAGAGGAGGATGGATACGAATATGCTATTGGTATTTCTAAAAATATCAAGTTGGGTAATATTCAAACCCAAGAGCAAAGGATTACACGTCTTTCTAATGAGGCAGGTACATTAGAAGCACAAAATAGTATCATTAATTTTCGTAATGGACTTAAGAATATGTATCACCAGTATTGTCTAGATATACAAAACTATGCAACGTTTAAACAAAGTTACAGTGATTTAGTAAAGCTTTACAGTAAAAAACGAAAAGCCTACAAGTATCAAGAGATATCTAAGACTGAACTGATGCAAATTGAGAGTGAAAAAAGAAGAACATTTGCTAAACTTCAAGAGATGAAAATGATGCAAGAGATTAAAAAAAATAAAGTACTTATGCTAAGTAAAGTCAGAGTATCTAAAAAAACGAAACTATCTTGTAGAGACATGTATCCTATACATATAGCTGTAAAGTTAGGCAAGACTTTTAAAGTTTCAAAAGCAGCACAGAAAAAACGTTTAGAAAGTACTAAAGAACGTATGAAACGTTATAGTCATTCTATAGAGTCTATGAATGTCTTGGCTCAGTATGGTAAAGAACTAGATATGGATAAATATACTATCGGTATATCTTTACCTCTTAACTTTACAAGCAATCGTTCAGAACATGAAAAAGCTGCTGCAATGTATAGACATTCAGCATTGGCATATGGGTATGAACAAAGTATGAGAGAAAAGAAAAGTATGTTACAAGAACTAAAAGCACAACTTAAAAGTCATGCCATAATCTCCAAGAGTATGTCTAAAAATTATAGGAACTACAAAAAGAAAGTTCTACCACTTATAAAAAAGAGTTACGACTTAGGAGAGACTTCGGTGATAGAATATCTACTTAATCGCCAAAAACTTTATAGTTTAAATCAAGAGGTGTATGCAAGTAAGAAAGCATATTATCAAACATTATTTACACTTTATACACTCGTTGAAAAGAAGGACTAAATATGAAAAAAGTATTATTAGTGATAGCAGTAGGTCTTATATCGCTTCAGGCACAATCTATAACACTTACCCCAGAACAAGAAGCAAATTGGCAAATAAAACTTGAGTCTCCTAAGCTATCTGAACGCCTACCGCTAGGAGACTTTATAGCACAAGTAGTGACACCGCCAACACTTTTACATACAATATCTCTTCCCTTTGAAGCAAATGTAAAACAACTGAAAGTAGCACTGTACCAAGAAGTGAAAAAAGGTGATATTTTGGCAAAAGTAACAGGTACACAGTGGATAGCTATTCAACAAAAAGCCATTGCAGAAGCGATAGAGTATAAACATCATTCTCATTTGACTGAACGCAAAAATATGCTCTGTAAAGAAGAAATAATTCCACAAAAGGAGTGTATGGCTGCCAATGCTGAACTCAAAGCGGATAGGATTAGAGTCGCGGCATCTAAGGCATTACTTAAAAGTTATGGTGCCAATGGAAAAATGATAGAAAAACTTTTTACTTCGCTCACACTCTCTCCCACCACAGAGGTGAAGAGTAGTGTGGATGGGCGTATTGTATCTTTGGGAGCTACACCTGGGAAGAGCACAAGCCCTAGTGATGCACTTTTTGTGATACAAGAAAAGGGAAGTCTATGGTTAGAAAGTGATATTGAAGCTAAAAGAACTAAAGCATTAAAAGAAGGGCAGAAAGTACGTATTGTATTTGATGATATGATGTTTGATACAACGATATTGCAAATATCCCCTGTGATTAATCCTCAGAGTCAAACAAGACAGGTGCGTTTCTTAATACCTCAAGATGTAGAGATAGTAGCAGGACTTAGAAGTAATGCACATATTTCTTTTGCTGCAAAGAGTACAGCTATTGCCAAAACATCAGTCATAAAAGATGGTAAAAATCAAATCATTTTTGTCAAAAACAATGAAGGATATACGTCTGTGCCTATAGAGATACTTGCAGAAGATGACACATATTACTTTGTAAAGCCAACAGAAGCCATAAAAGGTGAGATTGCTCGTTCTTCGGTGGCAATACTTAAAAATATGTTAGGTGATAGTGATGAATAAAATAATAGGATTTGCCTTAGCACAGAGGCTTTTCTTCTCTTTGCTAGCTGTGGTTATTTTGGGCTTTGGTATCAAGGCATATAATGAGTTACCAGTAGATGCTTTTCCCGATATTTCTCCTACACAGGTAAAGATTATCATTAAGTCTAGCGGTATGACACCTGCTGAGATAGAGTCTCGTATTGTTACACCCATAGAGATGAAAATGGTGGGTATCCCTTATGAGACGATGATGCGTTCTATTTCTAAGTATGGCTTGTGTGACATCACTATAGACTTTGAAGATGGTACAGATATTTACTGGGCTAGACAGCAAGTAAGTGAAAGACTAGCAGACATCAGAGGAGAACTACCCTCCAATATGGAAGGAGGCTTGGCTCCCATCTCTACACCACTTAGTGATATTTTGATGTTTACGATAGAGTCAGATACACTCTCATTAGAAGAAAAAAGAAGTTTACTTGACTGGATTATCTCTCCTAAGATACGTTCTGTCTCTGGCGTGGCAGAGGTCAATGCTTTGGGTGGTAAGGTAAAAACCTACGAGGTTGTACCCAACCTAAATATGATGAGAGCTATGGGTATCAGTTTAGATGACATCTTTATGACCTTAGAAAAAAACAACCAAAATGATGGAGCAGGGCGTGTATCTCAAGGAGTTGAAAGTATCTTGGTACGTTCAGTGGGAAGGCTAGAGAGCATTGCAGACATAGAGTCACTTCCTGTAGGTAAACGTGGAGAAAAAGTCATCATCTTAGCAGACATATCGACTGTGAAGTTGGGTTACTTAACACGTGCAGGGTTTGTAAGTAAAAATGGTGAAGGTGAAGCAGTTCAAGGTCTTGTTCTTGGGCTTAAAGGAAGTAACACAGGTCAAGTACTTGAAAAAGTAAAAGAAGAACTTTCAAAGTTAGAACCAATGCTACCTAATAATACAAAGATAGACATCTTTTATGACCGTTCTGACCTGGTAAACCTAGCAACAGATACAGTTAAAAATGCTTTATATGAAGCGATAGTCCTCATTATGGTGATACTCCTAGTCATGCTAGGTAACTTAGCTTCTGCACTCTCTGTGGCACTCATCTTACCTTTTGCATTGCTTATGAGTTTTATTGCGATGCAGTATTTTGGATTGACTGCAAACCTTATGAGTCTTGGAGGTTTAGCCATAGCCATAGGAATACTGGTGGACTCCGCGGTGGTGGTGGTAGAGCATATTACCGCAGAACTTGGTAATCCTAAGCATCAACGTCAAAGTAAACTACACATTATTTATGAAGCAACGGTTGAGATGGCACCGTCTATTATTACGGGGGTACTCATTATTATCATCGTGTTTATGCCGTTACTTACACTTGAGGGACTTGAGGGTAAACTCTTTAGACCTGTGGCATTGAGTATCATTTTTGCACTCTTCTCCTCACTTGTTCTTGCCCTTACGCTTATACCCGTTCTTAGTTCATTTATATTACGTAAAAGACCAGACAAGGAGTCATGGCTCATCAGAGTACTTACTAAAGGGTATAGACCTATTTTAGAGTGGTGTATTAAGTATGCGAAATTGACTATTGTGGCAGTGCTTATTTTGTTTGGAGGGTCACTTTACTTGGCTTCTAAAACAGGAAAGTCATTTATGCCTACCATGGATGAGGGAAGTATTATCATCGGTGTGGAGATGTTACCATCTATCTCGCTTAAAGAGAGTCTGGCACTGAACTTAAAGGTACAACAAAAGCTCATAGCATCAGTTCCAGAGATAAAAGACATCATAGCTAGAACTGGAAGTGATGAACTTGGACTTGACCCAATGGGGCTTAATGATACAGATACCTTTTTGGTACTCACAGATAAATCTGAATGGAGAGAACCTTCTAAAGAGTTTGTCATCAATGAAATACGTAAGGTTTTAGATCAGTTTGTAGGTATTGAGTATGGATTTACTCAGCCCATAGAGATGAGAGTCTCTGAAATGCTGACAGGCGTACGAGGCGACTTAGCTATAGATGTTTTTGGGAGTGATAATGATGAACTTGAAAAAATTGCAGTCAAAATAAAAGATTTACTAGAGACCATAGAAGGCAGTTCAGATGTTTATAAAAAAGCCAATGAAGGTGTGGAGTACTTTGAACTTAGTTTCGATAAAAAGGCAATGGCATACCACGATATAGATCAACAAGAGGTCAATGACTTCTTAAAAGTTATGGTCACAGGTGTACAAGCTGGTATTATACAAGAAGGTATGAGACGTATTAACCTTATGGTTAAAGGTGATGAAACGCTACAAAATTCACTTGATAAAATAAAAAAACTTTACTACCCCCTACCTAATGGTAAGGCCGTACCTCTTAGTACTTTTGTAACATTTGTATCTAATGCAGGACCTGTGCAAATAGAACATGAGCATGGTTACAGAAAAACCATCGTTCAAACCAACGTTGAGGGACGTGACCTTGTAAGTTTTGTGGAAGAGGCTAAAGTAAAAATAGAAAAAGAGATTAAACTTCCTGCGGGGTATTACCTTACTTTTGGTGGGGAGTTTGAGAACCAACAAAGAGCAGCCGCGCGTTTAGCTATTATTGTACCTTTGGCACTGTTGTTGGTATTTATATTGCTTTTTGTTTCATTTACTTCTTTAACACAAGCAACGATAGTACTCATTAACGTTCCTTTGGCACTCATAGGTGGGTTTATAGGTTTGTATTTGAGTGGAGAATATATGTCAGTGCCTGCTTCAGTTGGGTTTATTGCCTTGCTAGGTATTGCAGTACTCAATGGGGTGGTTTTGGTCAATTACTTTAACTACCTTATTAAAAATGGTAGTACACTAAAAGAGGCGGTTATTGAAGGTTCCATTAAAAGATTGCGTCCTGTATTGATGACTGCAACCATCGCAGCATTTGGTCTGTTACCACTTCTGTTTGCAACAGGTCCAGGTTCTGAGATACAAAGACCTTTGGCGATAGTGGTCATCAATGGGTTAGTGAGTTCCACACTGCTTACACTTATTATTTTACCTATTCTTTATTTGAGGTTTTCTAAAGTCAAAATATCTGGATGATATGGCTACATTTATAAAAGACTGTTTGTAGGAATTGAAAAATCATAAGGTTACCAAATTGAATATCCTATACTAAAGAGAAGGTTTTCATGCAAGTCACCATCAAAGGGTTCTCTTTTATAGTAGAGGGTGGTAAACCAGTGGTTGTTGAGTTTGTAGTAGAGGGTAGTTGAGAGTTCTTGAATATAGTGTTCACCTACAAATTTGCTTCGTTCTGTACTATAAACAATGTTGATATAAAAATTATCAGTAAAAAAGTATCCAGTACCTAGATAGTATTTATGTTTGTTCTGTATTTCTTCAAAATCAGCTACAACTATAGGTGTGTCACCTATTTTAGTAAAAGTATATCCTCCAAAAAATGAAAGAGAAGAACTAGGATAGTAATGGAGTGAAGCATATGCTAAACCATCAAGTTTATTACCATCATGCTCATAGGTAGGTAGTCGTACACCTACACCTACATTGAGTGCAAAGTTTGTTTTAAGACGTATACGTTTTTGTACACGTAAAATAGTATCAAGTGTACCTGATTCTACACCATCTGTATAGTATCCACCTTGAAGTGTAAAACTCCATGCATTTTGATAGTAGCTTACTCTTAGTTTGGTATTATTTTGTGTTGCTCTACTCATGAGATCTTCATTGGTGCTATATCCATACCCTATGGTTGTAATGATATTTTTGGCTTCAGTCTCAAAAGGAAGTATCAATATATTGGTAGTACAACCATTTTTATCAACCATATTTAAAAAAGGTGTATCTTGACACTTATCTAAATTATTAGGTACACCATCAAAGTCGTGGTCTTCCATGGGTGATGCTTCTATTTGTAGTATAAAAAAAACTATATAGATAATAGGTATTACTTTTTTAATCATCATAATCTCCCTCTTGATCATCTAAACTACTTAAAATTCCATCTTCACCTAGATGATGTGTTTCCATTTGTAGTTTTATTTTTTTACGCTTTGCGTGTTCTTTGAGTGTTTTTAAAACTTTTTTAGCTTGGATATTATTTGATTTTTTTGTCAATTTTTTCATAGCTTCTATACGCTCTTGTTCTTTCATTTTAATCATATTTTTTTTAAAAGTATTCATTAATTTAAAGCGTTCTGATGGGGGAGCATTCTGTATAGCACGGATCTGTGCATCAATATCTGCATAGAGGTTTTCTCTAAAGAGTAATAGAATAAATAAAAATATGCGTATGGTTTGTTTCATCATTAGATTTTCTTCAAATCCTTAAAGTCTAATGTAAAAGTAGTTCCTGTACCAATCTTGGAATGAATAGTCATTATTATATTGAGTTCATCCACAAGTTTTTTGACAATATGAAGTCCCAATCCAATCCCTCTTTCTTGTTCTGAATAGTAGCGTTGTATAACTTTATTTATATTTTTTATACCTTTTCCTGTATCAGTTATAATGATTTGTGTTTTTTCTAGAGTGACTGTAATTTTACCTTGAGGTTTATTGTATTTGGCAGCATTACTAAGTATATTGTCAAATATTCTAGTAAGAAGCTCTTTATTGCTTAGATAGATAAAATCACTTTTTTTATGATATTCAAATATTAGTTTTGGGTAGTTTCCCTTAATAATATTAAAACGTTCTTTTACAACAGATGCAATATCTACTTCACTATTTTGTAAAGGGGAGTTTTGTAGGAATGATTTAAGATTATTTTGTAAAAGTGTAATACTATTGATGTTTTGGGCAATCCTTTTAATAAAAATATTCTCACCTTTATCTTCTCTAAACATTTTGATATTAAGTATCATAGATGTAATAGGTGTGTTGAAATCATGTAAAATATCCTTAATAAACTCATCATTAATTGTGAGTGCTTTTCGTATAGGATGTAGACTATAAAATGTGAAAATGAGTGCGATTACAAAGAGAAGTAAGGATGCAAGAATAAATTTAATCCAAAGGATATTTTTAATCTCTTGGAGGTCTTTATGATAGTTTTTGTCAGAATAGCTAAACTTGATATAGAATTCTTTAGAAGAAGGTATAGGAAAATAAGCATGTAATCCATCGTTATCAAAGAGTTCATTGAGTCTATTGTCTTTTTTTTCTACAAAACTGTTTTCAAACTCTTCACATTCCATAGTATAACTACAGACGTTCATGGTCTTAAGTATACTCTGTTTGTATGCTTTGATTTTAGAGGTATATAACTCGATAAAGAGTAAGACAAGTAAAATTTCAAGCAGAGAAAAAAAAACTAAAAAGTTTTTAAACAGTGACTCTTTTTCATACCGTTTCAATGATGTAGCCTTTTCCTCGAATATTTTTTATTTCTATGTTTAATCTTTGTTTTATTTTTGTTATGGCTACGCGTAGAGCTGTATCAGATGCATGTTCGAAACATTCATAAAGTTCATTTTTATGTACTACACGTCCAGAATTTTCTAAAAGCATGATGAAAATTTTGTATTGAACATTGCCTAAATCTATAATCTCACCATTTTTACGTAAAATTTGAGTTTGCTGATCGTACTCTATATCATGATAATATAAAATATCATTTTTAAATTTTGCTTTAAGGCGTATGAGTAGTTCTTCTGGATTAAAAGGCTTCTTAATATAGTCTATAGCATCTAATTGAAATCCTTGAGCCATAGAGTGCATATCTGTAAGTGCAGTAATGAATATGGTAGGGGTATGATCATCTGCATGACGTAAACCTTTTAGAAGTTCAAGTCCACTACCATATGGTAAGTTGATATCAAAAAGGTAAAGGTCATAATTATTTTTATAAGTTAATTCTTCTGCTTCCTCCATATCTAGAGCAGTATCTACTGTATATCCTTCGCGTGTAAGAAAGAGTTGGAGTGTTTCAGAAAGTATATGGTCATCTTCCAATAATAGGAGGTTCATTTGTTATGCCTTATTTCTATACATATATTTTAGCATAAGATTTGTAGAGATATATTTTAATTTTTTATTGAGAAAGTGTTTGTACCCAAATTTCTATATTATTGATTTCTTCAGGGGTATAGCCACGTGCCTGTGCTGTCATGATATGTGTATTTTCATATTCAAACATCTCTTTATGAAGATTGTCTTCTCCTACGATAGAATCCCATTTATTAACTGAAACCCCATTTGTACCATGACATTGTGCACATTGTGCACCCAAAAGTTGTCCTGTATCAGGAGTATAAGATGAGGGTAATGTAATAGTTGCTCCATTAGGATTATAGTTGTTTGAACCTTTAGAACCTTTGTCTTCTCCACTACTGCAGGCTATAATAAATGGCAATAGAGATACCCCTAGAAGTAATGTTGTATTTTTCAATTTTAATCCTTTATTTATGAAGAATAGATTTGTAATTCATACAGAGAAGAAGAAATATTTTTATCTTCTCTTCTTTTCAATTAGGCAAATGTATCTGCAAAAAGATTTCCAGACCACATAAACATATCTGTATAATGTTTCGTTGTAGATACACCTGAACCTTTGTGTGCTAGTATCATACTTTGTGTGTTGGTATCATATTTGTAAACTGCAGAGAGCCATGAGGCTTCATTTTTGGAAGTAGGACTATAGCATGCAGAGTTGGTTTTGGGTGCACTGTAGAGTGCTATGCCATTGAGTTTTCTCAAGATAGCATCTGCACATACTTTTGCTTCAGAGTTTCCTATGTGTCCAGCTTTTGGTTGACTTGTCCCTTGAGAGTCACCAATAATATGTATATTATCAAAGAGCACTGATTCATAACTTAAAGGGTTTACTGGAGCCCAGTTAGCTGAAGTAAGTCCTGCGTTAAACACAATAGGTGCTGCTTTTTGTTTTGGGATGATATTGAGTACGGTTGCACTTAATATATGCTCTGTTGCACCATTGGAGTAGGTGACAGATTTTGTCGTGTCATCAACTGCTGTTACACTACTATTTGGTCTATATTCCACACCGTGTTTTGCAAATGCTGCAGTAAAAGTATTCTCTTCGACAATGATTTTTGCATTGGCATCAAGAACGAGAACCTTACAATTTGCATATCCTTTGGTATTTTTAAGGTAATCTGCTACTACACAAGCACGTTCGTATGGTCCAGGAGGACATCTATAGGGAACTGGTGGGATACTCATGACAAAGGTATCACCATTTTTCATGCTGTCTATCTGCTGTTTGAGTATATTGATTTGTGTTCCTGATTGCCACGCATGAGGTACCTTGTTGTAGTCATAACTATTTACTTGTTCAAAATCAATACCTGCGGCAAGTACGAGTTTGTCATAATTTATTACCTGTGAATCATCTAAAGTGATTGTTCTGTTTTGTTTGTCTATGTTAGAGACTTGTTTGTATAACATATTTAGTTCATACTTTGAACTACTTTTATCATAAGTAAAAGAGAGATCTGTAGTACTTTTTTGACCATTAAGTACCAAGTTACTTAAGATTGGAGACACATAAGTTTTACTTGGTTCTATAACTGTAACTTTTATACTACTTCCTCCCCACATTTTTAAATATTTGGCACAGGTGATTCCTGAAAATCCACCACCTACAACAACAATATGGGGAGTTTTATCTGTGGCACCGTTAAGAAGTGTTGGAGAGACTGAAGCTAAAGAACCAAGTCCCATTAGTTTTATAAAATCACGTCTTGAATTTGTTTTCATTGTTTATCCTTTTCTTAATCTTTATATTTTGTAAGGGTTTGTAACCAAGCTTCCATAAGGTTGACTTCTTCAGGGGTATAGCCACGTGCTTGTGCTGTCATGATATGTGTATTTTCATATTCAAACATCTCTTTATGAAGATCGTCTTCTCCTGCGATAGAATCCCATTTATTGACTGAAACCCCATTTGTACCATGACATTGTGCACATTGTGCACCCAAAAGTTGTCCTGCATCAGGAGTATAAGATGAGGGTAATGCAACAGGTATGTCATTTGTATGATACTTATCATTCGAGCCTTTGTTTTCAGAACCTTTAGAACCTTTGTTGTCTTTAGAACCCTTATCATTTGAGCCTTTCTTATCAAGTTCAAGATTTTTTGAAGATTCACTCGATATAGAAGTATTTGTACTTTCTCCTCCACAAGCTATAAAAAATGGTATAGTTACCAAAGTGAATAGTATACTTTTCCTTTTCATGTGAAATTCCTTTAACTATTAAATATATGGTATATCATCTATATCATCATCGTGAAAATAAAAATAGATAATATACTTAAAAAGACTAATCTTTATTCAAACTGTCTTTAACCTATCTGCTTAGTATAGGATATAAAGTGTTAGCATAGTGTTATTTAGAAATACATTGTATTTGCAAAATGGTTATTTTTTGTGTTATGATGGTTTATTAAAAATTTAAAATGTAAGGGAAAAAATGAATATAGTACTACATAAAAATTCTATTATTAAATTTCTTTTTTTTGTGGCTATCTTACTTATTTTGATACATGTTAGTATTTTGGGGATATATTATTATATTGCAGACCCTGATAGATTTGATTTTATTCGAATGTTTGATCTTGACATGGAACGTAATGTTCCTACACTCTTCTCTTCAGCTCTTTTATTGATTAGTAGTTTTCTTTTTTATCTTTTAAGTAAAGAAGCAAGTGAAGTAGAGAAAGAGAGTCGTCTTTATTGGCTAGGACTTTGCTTTGTATTTATATTTTTGTCCTTTGATGAGAGTACAAAGATACATGAACAGTTAGGAGACTTTAGTGAGCAATTTATAGAGGCAACAGGTTATTTACACTACCCATGGGTGATATCTTATGCATTTTTGGTGTTTGTGCTAGGAGTTGTTTATTTCCGATTTTTTTGGAAGATGGAGAAAAAAATATTTTGGTCATTTATGGGTGCTGCAGTTATTTTTTTAAGTGGTGCTCTAGGTTTTGAACTTTTAAGTGCAAATGAATCTAGTCAACATGGTACTAAGGGTATGTTATATAGTTTATTGTATACCATTGAAGAGACTCTAGAGATGTTTGGTGTGATTTATCTTATATATATACTTTTAGGACTTTTAGAGAAAAAATATTTTATGATTAAATAATTACGTATTATTTTGTCCTAAAACAAACTGAACATTAGCATATTATCCATTACTTTAGCTATCATTAGCCTGCCTGTATGATAGTAAAAATAAATAATTTATCTTAATAATAAATAAATTATATTTATATATATTACTTATGTTAGGAAATAAACAAATCAAACCTATTTCTTTAAATTGAATGATGATTCATTTTTATTTAAGCTTATTTTTCTTATCATAGTGAACGAGTATTCAATTAGAATTCTGGAACACTAAAAAGAGGAGAGTAGAATGAGTATAGATAAAGAAGAATCCGTAAAAAAACTTTTTAC
>Ga0256834_1001817_pt1 | contig 14006 bp, 11 predicted proteins | sample 4281140metaG_FD_190536 | JGI IMG/M metagenome (GOLD analysis project Ga0256834, IMG submission 190536) | Hydrothermal vent microbial communities from East Pacific Rise, Pacific Ocean - 4281-140 | ecosystem: Environmental > Aquatic > Marine > Hydrothermal vents | place: Pacific Ocean: East...
AGAGCGTTCACACATTGATTTAAAGCACGACAAGATCACAGAGTTACACCCGATACCCATACTAGACTCTGAGCAAGTCAGTCACTTAAAAGTGTTGCAGAAATGGGTATAAGCTCAACCTCTTTTACCGCTGTCCGTGGAACCCTGGAAGGGTTCCATAACATGCGTCGTATTTCAGCCAATATTGCATCGGCAGATATTCAGCGCCCTCAAGATGCCTCTGCAGCTGTTGATTTAACCCGCTCACTTGTGGAATTAAAGCAAGCCTCACTACAGACTCAAGCTTCGGTCAAAGTGGTACAGAGTGCCGACCTAATGATCGGCACTCTTTTGGATATCAAAGCTTAAACAAGCTACTTAAGGAACCTCTGAATAAGTTATGATTGTTTTAGACTAACTAAAACTGCCCCGATTCGCCCCGACTTAATCAGAGATTCCTTAGATAAAACGCATCGACAGATCTACCGACTGGAGATCCTTCGTCAAACCACCAATCGAGATATCATCAACACCCGTCTCAGCTATCGCACGAATGGTTGTCATGGAGATCCCCCCCGAAGCCTCCAATCTTGCACGACCTGCGTTGATCTCTACCGCTTTGCGTAGATCATCGGTAGCAAAGTTGTCGATCAAAATACGTTTTGCACCCGCCGCGAGCGCCTGCTCCAGCTCATCCAACGACTCCACTTCAATCTCCACCTCAATCCCTTCGGCAATCTGTGCATCTACCGATGCCATTACCGCTGCGATAGAGCCGGCTGCATGGATATGGTTCTCTTTAATCAGCACCGCATCAAAGAGGCCAATCCGGTGATTCACACCACCACCACAGAGCACCGCATATTTCTGCTGATAACGTAATCCAGGGATGGTTTTACGCGTATCAAGAATAGTCACACCGGTACCCTCAACCACTTCAACATAACGCTGAACCAATGTGGCAGTGCCGGAGAGTGTCTGTAAATAGTTGAGTGCTGAACGCTCACCCGAGAGTAGTGCGCGTGTATTACCCCTCAACTGACAGACCACGGTATCACCCATTACCGTATCGCCATCCTGCACATGCCAGTGGATATGGATTGATGGATCGAGCTGGTGAAAGGTCTCATTAAACCAAGCGGCACCACTAATGACGGCTGGTTCACGACAGACCACCTTTACTTGCGAGTGCGCCTTCTCGGGGATCAAACCTGCGGTCAGATCGCCTGCGCCAAGATCCTCTCTTAGCGCCTGTTCAACTTGCCATTTAATCTGTTCAATTGGAGGTAGTTCAATCATTTAACTAATTGCAAGTAGCTCAACTTCAAAGACCAGTGTGGCATTCGGTGGAATAACACCACCCGCACCTGCAGCGCCATAACCCAATTCAGGTGGAATAGTGAGTTTGCGTTTGCCGTTAATTTTCATCCCCTGAACACCCTCATCCCAACCTTTGATCACTTGGCCACCGCCAAGAAAAAAGTCAAATGGCTGATTGCGATCTAATGATGAATCAAACTTGTTGCCATCCAGCAACCAACCGGTGTAGTGCACAGAAACACTGCTGCCAGCTGCCGCTTCAGCACCCTCACCGTGGGCTAAATCTTCAATTATTAAACCTGTTGCTGTTGTCTGTTCCACGTTTTTATCCTCAGTTAGATCAATTCTGACGCGCAGCATACCTCCCTCATACAAAAAGGGCTACTCCGACACAGCGGCGTAGCCCTTTAGTTGAATTTTCCATCACACACATTACAGTGCATTTTTTATTGGTCTGAATTAGGTTGCAGCAGCTGTCGACTCTGTCTTTTTCAATACATCCATCATCGCATGCAGTGCACGATCCATCAGCGGCTCTGCGGTATTTTTTAGTGGGGTTGCTCGTCCATCACGCAGCAGACGAGAGAACTCACCAACAGAGATCTCTTTAACTTTCATACCACGGCGATTGACGAAAACGAAGGTATCCGTCACATCACTTTTCCAGGAGAGCTTGATACGTTTTTTATCATCCTCCTCTCCACTTAGTTCAAACCATGTACCTACTTTGGCCGCATTTGCTTGATCAAAGAATTGATCCTGTATTGCCGGCCTCTCCCGCTTGGTTTTAGCAGGGGTCGCACCATTCGATGGCTTAATTTCACTATTAAAGCTAGAGTTAGGTGCAATAGGTAACTCTTCTGTTTTCACTCGATTGACCAAGCCATGCTCCCCTCTCATACAGAGGATATGGCACCGCTGAAGCTCTTTAAAGAGACGAGCCATTTTATGTTGGTCATAAGATATCTCGGCCAACCCTTCACGTAGCGCACGTAGTAAATTGGGAGTCTTCTTCAGCAGCTCTTTGCGTTCAGCGGGCTGGCTCTTTGGCTCGACACTCCAGAGTAGAACATCCATCGTCTCAATGCCTTTGGCCCACATTTCACTCTCTACCCCTTGGCGGAGGTAGAGCAGTAGCAACACATCTTTCCACCCTTCATGGAGTAATACCTGAACAACTTCAGGCACTTCATGCATGAGCGCTAAACGGGTATTAATCTCATTGGAGACATGCATTTTGGCAACTTTTAGCTGCTCTTTGCCACGCATAACCTGATTTGTCCGCTCTTCAGCTACCTCAGCACCCAACTCTTCAGTGTCAAAGAAAGCGCTGAACTCTTCATTCAGCTGCTCAAACAACCTAGCATCTTGGTCAAACTCATCAAGAATACGCCTGATCATCCCCTCAATAACACCATAGAGGCTCTTCTCTGAGCGGTCACCATTATCGGTCCAGCCAACTGCAACACGCGCAATGCTATTTAAAAAATGGCGGGCTGGATGGCCATTTTTACTAAAGAAGGTTTTATCAACCAAAGCTATTTTCAGCATCGGTATTTGTAAACGGCCTATCAACGCCTTCATAGGGTCTGGCAAATTGGGGTCATCAAGAATAAATTCAAACACCATTGAGAGGACATCAATCGTATCATTGTCACTCTTTTCAAGGCTCTTTTTCAGCTCACCACCCGCTGTCATCTGTAGCGACTGAACCAGTGATTCACGCAGATTTTGCTGCTCACCTGTGGCACCAACATGAGCAACTAGCGTTATATTGTTCGATTGAAGTGCTGAGAGCGTATTGAGTAGATCAGTCGTCTCCACCGCAGGTAGTGAGATACCAGTGGGAGCACCGAGGGAGAGCATACCTCCCCTATTGTGATTCGCAAGCAACCCCTGAATAGATTGAAACATCTCTGATTGGGCTTCAACATCAAGCCCTCCAATCTCTGTAGAAACCGCTTCACGATATGATGCTTCACCACGATTACTACGATGAGATGAGGTAACTGGATTTAGACGTATCCGACTGGCTAACTTAGGAAGGACACCACCCCTCTTCAATTGCTGGTTAATCTCAACATAAATATCACCAACATAGTGCATAACCTCTTTATCAAACAGCTTATAGATAACCAGTTTAATAGGTAGATCAATTAAAATTGGCTCCAACATATCTCGGAAAACATTACCAATAGTGGTCGGCCCAACGGGGTTATTTTGATGATTAACTCGGTCACACTTAAGGATATGCCCAAAGCGCTCATTCAGCGCCTCAAGGTCACGCTGATAGCGATTTTCACTCTTTGATACTAGGCTGGTAATGGCCAGCGTCTCTTCTAGAGTCTCCTCTCCAAGCAGCGATAGCTCCGTAGAGTGGCCATCTTCCTCAGGTTCGCTCTGCCCATCACCAGGGCCATATGTCCAAAAATGGTCATACTCAACAGCTATTTTATCTTTAAACTGCTTTTCAATACGGATACGCTCTTTGCGCATCTTACGCATCGCATCAAAATAGCTGCTCTGTTGGGCATCACTCTCTGCTTTTTCAGAGAGCTCAAAGAGCGAATCATCTAATGTTTCAAATAGAGCTGTCAGCAGCGGCGGCAATTTTTTCAGATAAACCACACAGCACTTATCAACGGTCTGGCGGCTCTTTTCATCAAGAGAGAGTCGTGCAGATGCTGCCACATTGCCAAAAGAGATGATGTTATCGTGTTGCACGATTGCGTTAATCCTCATTAAAAGTTTCAGGTGTGAGGCTGAGAGCCTTCCGCTTTAACTAGGTTAGACAACCTGTTTGTAGTCGGAAGTGACCCACGGCTCAGATTGATAGCCAGACAACTTTAATGACTACATACCCTATTAAATGTTAGCTACAAACCTCCCATTTACTAATATCTGTCATCAACATATTCACAACTAAGCTAACGACATATAACCGCATTTTCTGAACCATCATTCATAAGGGTATGGCAAGAAAAGGCCTTTTCTTCCCATGTAAGAGGGGTAATTGTGAAGTAGATCTCACTCCCCTTAAACCGGCAGCTAATTATGTGGAAAGAGAGAGTAAACAGGGAACAAGAGCAGTGATCTGTTGGTGACGCTCCATATCATCAACTATAGTTGTACTAATAAAGTTATATGTTACCTCTATCTAAAACTAGGTACTTCCACGCGACTGATGGGGTACATACCGAAGATATGTGGTCGAATTGAATACGGAAACAAAAGTGTTGTGGCAAATCTTTTAAGTAACGACCAATCGTTCACCAAAGGATGGTTTGGGTCAGACTGATTAAACCAATCGTGGCTGGTTCATAACCCCTTAAAGCCTGTAGTTGGATATAGTGACGTGTCACCAAAGAAGAACTTAGCCTTACAACTGATGCCGATGCAGGTAATAGCCGTGGCAATATTTGCACTGTTTGCATGGCTATTGGTACCGCACTACCTCGAAGAGAAGGCTAAGGAGAACGTCGTAACCAACGCACTCCAAATGGCCCAACAATTCAAAATACTACGTGCCTACTACTCAGACAAAGTGGTCAAAAAGGTACTCAATACCACTACCGATCTAAAAATCAGCCACCAACACGCCACTCAATCTAACACCATTCCGCTCCCTGCAAGCCTTATCCATGACATGAGTGTTTTGATCAATAACCAAAATAAAAATATTAAGATCAAATTTTACAGCCCATTTCCATTTAAAAATCGCCAACAACGAGAGATGGATGCCTTTGGCAAGGCTGCCTGGGCAGCATTAAAATTAAACCCTACCACCCCCTATCAGCAGCAGCATAAAGTCAATGGAAGAACTGTCATCCAAGTGGCCGTGGGTGACATCATGGTTCAGCAAATTTGTATTGATTGCCATAATAGCCACCCACTAAGCCTGAAAACAGATTGGCAATTAGGAGAGCTTCGCGGTGTTTTAGAGATCACTACCGATATCACACCGCTCATCAAAAGCGGCCAGGTGACAGGACGATATTTGGCACTTGGGCTGATTATTTTCTTCGGTGTAATCTTCACCATCACCTTCCGCAAAACCTTCTTTGAGGTCCAATATTGGGCTCAAGAACTCACCGTCAGCGAACAAAAATTAGCCGCCAGTGTGTTTGATACGATGAATCAAGGTGTCGTCGTTACCGATCAAAACAATCGCATCATTTCAATCAATATGGCAACCACCAAAATCACCGGTTATACGATTGATGATATTCAGGGTAGAGACCCCAAAATATTCGCCTCAGGCCGGCATGATCGCCTCTTTTATGAGGAGATGTGGCAATCACTAACCACCACCGGTTATTGGGAAAATGAGATTTGGGATCGGCATAAAAATGGCCAAGTTTGCCTAAAATGGATGACGATCAATGTCATCTACAACAAGCAAGGCAGCGTCAGTCAGTATATCTCCATTTTTTCTGATATCACAGAGCGTAAAAAAACCGATGAACTCATCTGGAAACAGGCCAATTTTGACGCTTTAACAAAGCTGGCAAACCGTTCCCTATTCCACAAACGTTTCCAACAGGAGCTGGACCGCTGCCAACGTAGTGGTGGTACATTAGCGATCATTTATCTCGATCTTGATGGCTTTAAGGATATCAATGACAGCCTCGGCCATGCCGCTGGAGATGTGTTGCTGATTGAAGTGGCACAACGCCTGCAAAAATATAGCCGTAAAACCGACGTGGTAGCTCGTTTAGGGGGGGATGAATTTAGCCTTCTGACGCCTGGCTTTTTGCAACCTGAGCAGGTTGGTTCTATCGCTCAGCAAATTTTAGAGGCGCTGGCAAAACCCATCACTATTTTGGGGCGGGAGATTCACATTAGCGCCAGCATCGGCATTGCCATCTACCCCGATGATGGACAATCGCTCGAAGAGTTATCCAAACACGCCGATATCGCCATGTACCAGGCGAAAAAGAGTGGCAAGAATCAGTTCCAATACTTCTGCCATGAGATGAAGACAAAGGCGCTTCACCGCCTTTCACTCATTCACGATCTTCACATTGCATTGGATAAGCTCTCCTTCCAGATCCACTATCAGCCAAAAATACGACTGGTTGATAACAAAATAATAGGCATGGAGGCGTTAATCCGCTGGACCAAACCCAGTGGAGAGATCATCACTCCAGCAGATTTTATCCCATGTGCAGAGGAGACGGGCATGATCATCCCCATCGGGGATTGGGTTTTAACAGAGGCCTGCCATCAGACCAAGGTGTGGAATGAGCAGTTTAAGGCACCGTTGCATATTGCCGTTAACCTATCAGCTCGACAATTCCATCGCCACAACATTACCGATCGTGTACTGACCATATTAGAGACACATGCACTCTCACCCCATCTATTAGAGCTGGAGATTACCGAAAGCATTTTAATGAATGATGTGGAGGAGGCGATTCAGGTCATGGCCGCCCTGCGTAGCCACGGCATATCTGTCGCCATTGATGATTTTGGTACAGGTTTCTCCTCACTCAGCTATTTGAAGCGATTTCCCATTAGTACATTGAAGATTGATAAATCCTTTATTCGTGATCTTACCGAGGTGTCTAAAGATGCTGCTATCATTCGCTCAATTATCACTCTAGCGGAGAGTCTCAATCTGGAGGTGGTAGCTGAAGGGGTCGAAACAGTTGAGCAACTTACATTCCTTAGTCAGCAAAAGTGCGATATCGCCCAGGGTTACCACCTTGCCAAACCGATGTCAGCTGATGAATTTGAGCGATTTTTATTCTCCAATAGTGACCGATTAATCTGATGGGAACCAGGGTTTGCTTGACCTAACGAACAGAACCAGTAACAGTGTGCCATCTATCTATATCTACCAATGGCACTACATATGCCCATTTTAAAATTTATGAAAAATAGAAACTTTGGACAGAAGGTCTCCTTTTTTATCGCCATACTCAGCTACGTTGGCGCGGTTGCCTGCTTTGTGGGTGTTTTCATCATGAAAGCAGACCTTGGCTTAGACCACCCCGTCACATCCAGCTTCATGGCATCCGTGGTCTTTTTTATCTGTGTGGGTGTTGTACTACAAGTGATTGGCACAACCAATTTGCCATCACTGCGATTTGATGAAAAGGGAAAAGAAGGGGAGTAGTCACCCTCTAAAAAACCTTCTTCCTCAACGCCTTATTACGGCCATGTTTGGTTTTTGAATCCATTCTGCGCTGTTGAGAACCACGGGTAGGTTTGGTCTTCAACCGCTTTTTAGGTCGTTTGATCGCACTAAAAATCATCTCTTTAAGCCGCTGGTAAGCCTGTTCTCGATTCATCTCCTGGCTTCGGTACTGCTGCGACTTGATAATAATCACCCCCTCCTTGGTCAGGCGCTGATCCTGCATCTTCAGCAACGCCTGTTTGTAGAGCATAGGCAGTGATGAGGCCTTAATATCAAAGCGCAGATGGATTGCACTAGAGACCTTATTAACATGTTGACCGCCCGCCCCTTGAGCGCGTATCGCACTAACTTCTAGCTCTGACTCATGGATAGTGACCTGATTGGATATTTTTAACATTATTAAGCCTTTGACTGCCTCAACATGAGGCCCATTTACTACAGCAATTGTGGTAATTTTAACCTCTCTTAACAAAAAATATGGCTGATGATGCAGAAAAATCTAGAAGAGGCACTGCTTGAGCAGGTAGCAGAGAGTTGGCAATCATGGTTAGACAAGGCACCTGACGAGGCAACCAACCTTATCAATGACACACCATTTATTAAACAGCTGAAGCAGGTGTGGGAGGCAAGCCACTACGTTAGCCAGAGCTGCTGTATGAGACCTGCACTGCTATTAGAGCTCTATAACTCCGGTGATCTAAATCGGCATTATGAGCGGGGAGAGCAGGCTAAAAAGCTGGCCACGTTGTTAGATGGCATTAGTGATGAGATCACACTACAGCACCATTTGCGCCAATTTCGCTGTTATCAGATGTGTCGCATCATCTGGCGTGACCTGACCAATAGCGCTGAATTGAATGAGACGCTGGGTGATCTGAGCAACCTCGCTAACGCCTGCATTCGACAGGCCACCGCCCTGCTCTACCAATGGACCACTGACCAACTCGGCACCCCTCGTGATAGCGAGGGTAATGCACAGCCACTGGTTATTCTTGGCATGGGCAAACTGGGGGCTTATGAACTCAATCTCTCCTCCGATATCGACCTAATTTTCGCCTACCCTCGCAATGGCCAAACCGATGGCCGCCGCCAACTCTACAACGAGCAGTTTTTCACCCGTCTCTGCCAAAAACTGATCAAGGCAATCAACACGGTCACCGCCGATGGCTTTGTCTTCCGCGTTGATACCCGACTACGCCCCTTTGGTGATGCAGGCCCACTGGCGATCAGTTTTGATGCTATGGAGGTCTACTACGAATCTCAAGCGCGTGAGTGGGAGCGCTACGCCATGATCAAGGGGCGGATAATTTGCGCCACATCTGAGGCAAAAACTGAACTGGTCAATATGCTGAAGCCCTTTGTCTATCGTCGCTATCTCGACTACGGTGCTTATAATTCACTACGCAGCTTAAAAAAGATGATTAGCAAGGAGCTATACAAAAAAGGGATGGATGCCAATATCAAGCTCGGCATGGGTGGCATCCGTGAGATTGAGTTCATTGGTCAAGCTTTTCAACTAATCCGTGGCGGACGCGATCCTGAGTTGCAGATTCGCCCTATTTTACAGGTACTGCAGGTGGTTGGTCGGCAGGGATTACTGCCAGAAAAAGCGGTCACTGAACTGACGGAGGCCTACCACTTTCTGCGTCTTGTCGAGAACCGAATCCAGGCCTGGGAAGATAAGCAGACCCATCTATTGCCATCCGATGATCTAGCGCAACTACGCCTCGCTCGTTCAATGGGTTTCAATAGCTGGCCACCCTTTGCTGAAAAGCTACAGAACCACCGCAACAAAGTGCAAGGGCACTTTGATCTGGTCTTCAGCACCCCACAGGCGGAGGACGAAGAGGCTGGAGAGCTGGATTTTATATGGGGTGATAAGCTAGATGAGGAGCTTACTTTCAATGCACTTCAAGCCGCTGGTTTTAAACAGCCCAATGAGGCACTACAGCAACTCATCTCACTCCACTCATCTCACGCCCATCGCCGCATGTCGCCCAGTGGTCATAAACGGCTCGCACAGTTGATGCCTTACATTATCCAAGCTGCCAGCGCCGTAGAGAATGCTGACCAAGCGCTAGGCCGCCTGCTAAAACTGATTGAGGCGATCGCACAACGCACCGCCTATCTGGCACTACTGATTGAGTCACCAATGGCACTCTCTCAGTTGGTCAAATTGAGTGCTGCCAGTTCATGGATTGCCGATCGGCTCACCCGTTTCCCCATTCTGCTCGATGAGCTGATCGACCCACGCCGTCTCTATGCCCCAGTATTGCAGCATGAGATGAGTGAGGAGCTAGATCATGTGCTCGCTGGTGTCGATATTGATGACCTAGAGGGGCAGATGGATCGCCTACGGCAGTTCACAAAAAGCCATCGTCTGCGCGTGGCCGCCGCCGATATCACCGAGCACATCTCACTAATGGTTGTCAGTGACTACCTCACCGCCATCGCCGAAGTGGTCACCGAGCGAGTGATGTGCCAAGCATGGCACGATATGGTAGCCAAATATGGCAAGCCCACTCATATCGAAGGGGGTGGCAACGGTTTTATCGTCGTCGGTTACGGCAAGATGGGCGGTATAGAGCTTGGTTACAGCTCCGATCTAGATATGGTTTTTCTCAATAACTGCAGCAACACCAATGCGATGACTGATGGCGAAAAACCAACCGCCAATGAGACCTTCTTCGCTCGTATGGGGCGGCGCATGATCCACAACTACACCACCCGCACACCGGCGGGCATTCTCTATGAAACCGACATGCGTCTGCGGCCCAACGGCAAATCAGGCATGTTGGTCAGCACTCTAGATGGCTTTGAACGCTACCAAAAAGAGAGCGCCTGGACATGGGAGCATCAAGCCCTCATCCGCGCCCGTGTTGTGGCGGGAGATGCTACCGCCGCTGCCCGTTTTGAGGCAATCCGTGCATCACAACTCTGCCAGCCCCGCAATGCCCAATCACTGCTACAAGATGTACTGGAGATGCGCGATAAAATGCGTCAATCACTGATGAAACAGCCGGCTGGGCAGTTTGATCTAAAGCAGGGCCACGGCGGTATCGTCGATATAGAATTTATGGTTCAATACTTGGTTCTTAGATGGGCCAATGAACACCCCGATATCATCAAATGGACGGACAATATCCGTCTGCTTGAAAAACTGAGTGAACATCAGTTAATGAGTGGGGATCAAGCTGAGGATCTGGCATCCGCCTACCGCGCCTTTCGCGCGGTCTACCATCGCAAAGCACTTCAGGAGCAAGAGAGCCTGGTGGCTGACGATGTGCTATTGGCGGAACAGAGTCGGGTCAAGGCAATTTGGCAAGAGCTGATGCTCGTAAAAGCATAATTTAGATAGAGGCGTACAATGATACAGACAATGGCAGACCGCGACGGTTGGATCTGGTTCGATGGCGAGATGATCCCTTGGCGCGAGGCTAAGACTCATTTATTAACCCACACCCTGCACTACGGCATGGGTGTCTTCGAGGGTGTACGCGCCTACCACGCTGAAGAGGGCACCGCTATTTTCCGCCTGCAAGAGCATACTAAACGTCTCTTCAATTCAGCTCATATCCTGGGTATGGAGGTACCGTTTGACCACGAGACCATCAATCAAGCACATATCGCAGCCATCGCCGATAACAAGCTCGATTCTGCCTATATCCGCCCGATGTTCTTCTATGGTTCAGAGGGTATGGGGCTGCGTGCCGATAACCTGAAGGTTCACTGCATGGTCGCCGCTTGGTCATGGGGTGCCTATCTGGGTGACGATGCGATCAAAAACGGCATTCGCATCCGCGTCTCATCCTTCACCCGTCACCACGTCAATGTCACCATGTGTCGCGCCAAAGCCAACGGCAACTATATGAATTCGATGATGGCACTGCAAGAGGCGCTGCACGACGGTTACGATGAGGCCCTACTGCTCGATACCGAAGGGTATGTGATGGAGGGGAGTGGCGAGAACATCTTCATCATAAAAGATGGCGTCATCTACACCCCTGACCTCACCTCGGCACTCGATGGCATCACCCGTAGAACCATCATGAGTCTCTGCGATGAGTTGGCTATCAAAGTGGTTGAGAAGCGCATCACCCGCGATGAGGTCTATATCGCCGATGAGGCCTTCTTCACCGGCACCGCAGCTGAAGTGACACCCATCCGTGAAGTCGATAACCGTTCAATTGGTTGTGGCGGACGCGGCCCCATCACCGAACGCCTACAGACCCTGTATTTCGACCAAGTACATGGCCGTCGTAAAGAGTGCCCTGAGTGGTTAACTTACGTCTACAAATAGAGGCCCTTAAGCCTGTTCTACACAAAAAAGCTGAGGAAATAAGATGAGCCAGAAAACAATCAAAGTGAATAAGGGCGACCTGCCACTCAGTTGTCCGAGGCCAAAGAGCAGTTTGGCTGAGATGCATCCCAAGGTCTATTTGCCGGTAAAACAGGCTGGCGGTGCCACCTGCCCCTACTGTGGCGCACACTACGAACTGGAAGATTGACCCGTATACTCATCGTTGGCCCCTCCTGGGTCGGCGACATGGTGATGGCACAAAGCCTCTTTAAGGTACTAAAAGAGCGCCACCCAGAGGCCATTATTGATGTACTCGCCCCTGGCTGGAGCCGTCCGCTGCTGGATCGCATGCCAGAGGTTACGGAGACTATTGATATGCCACTCGGCCACGGTAAGCTGGGGCTAGGCACCCGTCGCCAACTGGGGCATAAGCTGCGTGACCGCCACTATGATCAGGCTATTTTGCTACCCAACTCACTAAAATCCGCCATTATTCCCTTCTCAGCCAATATCCCGCTGCGAACCGGTTGGCGAGGTGAGTTTCGCTATATTCTTCTGAATGATATCCGCCTGCTCGATAAGCAACGCCTGACGATGACAGTGCAGCGTTTTGTTGCCCTTGCGCTGCCACCGGATCAGGTTACTCTGCCACCCATTCCAACACCTCAGCTCACCGTTGATACCAATACTGTCGCTGCTGCACGCACGGCTCATCAGCTAAACAACCAACAAAAGCCGATCCTGGCACTCTGCCCAGGTGCCGAGTTTGGCCCAGCAAAACGCTGGCCTGAATCCTACTATGGTCAGCTGGCCGATGAGCGGATCAAACAGGGGTGGCAGGTGTGGCTATTCGGCTCAGAGAAAGACCAAGCTGTCTGTGCCACCATTAACGAAATCAGCCAAAGGCAATGCCATGATCTCAGTGGCCATACATCACTGGCTGAGGCAGTCGATCTACTCTCACTGGCCGATGCGGTAGTCAGTAATGACTCGGGTTTGATGCATGTTGCTGCGGCACTCAACCGGCCATTGGTAGCCATCTATGGCTCATCTGATCCCAACTTCACGCCACCATTAAACGACAACGCCCGTATCATCAGCCCCGATATCGATTGCAGCCCCTGCTTTAAACGCGAATGTCCAAAAGCGCATCTAAAATGCCTACGAGACCTGCCGGTCCCCCAAGTGCAGGTGGCCCTGGAACAGCTAGTCCAATGAGAGTCCTGCTGGTCAAGACCTCCTCAATGGGCGACCTAATTCACACCCTACCCGCCCTAACCGATGCAGCATCCGCTATCCCTGGCATCCATTTCGACTGGGTGGTTGAAGAGGGTTTTAAAGAGATACCGAGTTGGCATCCAGCAATTGATCGTATCATTCCCATCGCTCTACGCCGTTGGCGCAAGGGGATCTGGCAGGCCTTTAACTCTGGTGAGATCAGCCTATTCCGTCAAGCCCTACAAGCACAGGAGTATGATCTAATCATCGATGCTCAGGGTTTAATGAAGAGCGCCATCATCGCTAAAATAGCTCACGGGAAAACCGTTGGTTACGATGCCCACTCGATAAGAGACCCTCGCGCCTCCTGGTTCTACCAACAAAAATTGAGTATCTCACGCAAACAGCACGCTATTAACCGTATCCGCCATCTATTCGCACTAGCACTCAACTATCCACTGCCTGAAACTCCTGCTGACTCAGGTATACGCCAACACTTTCCCGTCACGGAAAGTGATACCCCTTATCTGATACTGCTCCATGGCACCACATGGGCAACCAAACATTGGCCAGAGAGTTATTGGTGTGAATTGGCTCAACTGGCCACCGATAGTGGTTACCAACTCCGCCTACCCTGGGGCAACACAATGGAGCGCGAACGAGCAGAACGCATTGCTAAAACATCCCATTTAGCAAGCACACTGCCTTCACTCGGACTAACTGAAATGGCGCACCAGCTTGCAGGTGCTGAGGGAGTTGTTGGTGTGGATACAGGTCTTGCTCATCTAACCTCAGCACTCAATGTGCCAGCGGTAACGCTCTATGGTGCCACTCGCCCTGAGTTGACTGGCACCCGTGGACCACAACAGAAAAACCTTCAAGTCGATGCCGATTGCGCACCCTGCATGAAGCGTCACTGCCCTAAATTGACACTAGATGGCATCCCCATCTGTTACACCACACTTCAGCCAACGGTAGTTTGGCAACAGATCAAACAACTGATGGATAAGAAGAGAACATGAAACTCGCCTTCGTCCTCTTCAAATA
>Ga0256834_1001820_pt1 | contig 13998 bp, 10 predicted proteins | sample 4281140metaG_FD_190536 | JGI IMG/M metagenome (GOLD analysis project Ga0256834, IMG submission 190536) | Hydrothermal vent microbial communities from East Pacific Rise, Pacific Ocean - 4281-140 | ecosystem: Environmental > Aquatic > Marine > Hydrothermal vents | place: Pacific Ocean: East...
CGCCAATATGAAGGTCACTTATTTGTACAATACGCATCTGGATATCCCGGTTTTAGAAGTTTCACGCGGGTATATTGCGGGAAGGTCGCGAGGCGCAAGTGGACGAAAGCGCCCATAGTGGTGATATCTGGGCGGGCGGCTTTGAAAAATCATATCCGACCATTGATGCGTGCATTGTGCGATCAACCCAAACATTGTTCCAAAGCCCCGCACTGTTGCCGTTGATTCATCAATGTTGCTGCACGGTGCATGAATGGTCGCTATGCGAAAGTTGCACTGCAACGATTGACAAGGTTGTCGGGGGCCGGTTTGGGCCGTGTGCGGCTAAAGTCTGCTTCGGGCCCGAACTACCAGATGCTGCAACAGCAAAAACTTGCAACTATAGATTGGCCGACTCGCCTTATTGCATGTGCTATTTGCAACGAATGGCTGAAAAAGATCTATGGGAAGATGATCCCAAGTCGTAAGTGGGCTACACGGTTTGGGCAGCAGGTCTCGCCTGATCCAAGAGAGCATCATTCAGTTTCCGATACCCATAAACCTTGCTGCTTTCATCCCAAGCCTTTTTGACCAACTTTGTCTGACGCTGATCCTCGACAACCCTTTTGCTGAGAGGGCTCTTTAGCCACGCATAAAACCGCTATGATGAACGAGTAGACAACGACACATCGCGCGGATCGAAAAACAGGGGTCGATGCTCATCAACAAATGCATACTTCATTTGACATCTCTGGCGAAGTATACGGTGGCCTTTTTAGGGTGTTACGCTCCTCCGTGACACATGCCAGCTCTCGATTTTGCCGCCGGTTTTCCGCAGCATGGTCGTCGTTACCAGCGGCTTCAGAAGGCTTGGAATACTTCTTCATCCACAAATACAGAGACTTCCTTAACTGGATACCCACGCACCGTAATCTGATGCACCGCATCCCGCTTGAAATCATCGCTGTAGTTCGCTTTTCCCATAATGGCCTCCCTGTCTCATTTTCAGGAAAGAATGCATCTACAAATCTAGAGGCTATTCAAAGGCATGAGGCTCCGCCTACTTCAATGATTTGTATCGTTCGCTTAAATCAGACATCGCACTAAAATAAGGGCCGGGACCGAAGCTGGCACGGGACACGCCGACACCCGCAACTGCATTGATAGATGATAGGTCACCCATCATCATGACATTCACTGGGAGATTTACTGTGTCGACAATCCGTTTAATTAGGGAAAGGTCAGTCAGGCCGGGTATGAAAAAACCATCTGCACCAGCTTCCGCATAGGCCGCCTCACGATCAATGGCCTCTGAGACCAGCGACTCGTGAGTGGATGGGTCTGCGCCAAGAAATAAATCGGTCCGCGCATTGATGAACAAAGGGACACCCTCACGTTCAGCGGCCTGTCGCACGGCTTTGATCCGCTCGGTTTGCATGGTGATCAAGTAGAGGCCATCACCTTGCACGATCTGATCTTCAAAGTTGATACCGACGGCTCCAGCTTTGATAACATGACATGCATTTTCAGAGACGCGCTCGGGCTCCTCCGCGTATCCACCTTCAAAATCCAAAGTAAGCGGGAGGTCAACCTCCGTCGCAATACGCTCAACAATTTGCAAAACAAACTTCAGAGGAATGGCCTCTCCGTCTTTGAACCCATGTGCAGCTGCCATTGACCAACTACCGGTAGCGTTTGCTGTTGCACCTGCGTCAGCAAGCGTTTTCGCCCCTCCAGCATCCCAGATATTATAGAGAACGAGCGGATCACCCTTCACGTGTAGAGATTTGAAATACATGGCTTTCTCTGATTGGTTCATAGTTAAGTACTTTCTTTGCTTGATAATTTGTAATGTCTCTCAATCTCGAGGAGTTTTTGTTTGCGCCACAGTCCTCCGCCATAACCGGTCAGCGACCCATCTGCGCCGATGACACGGTGGCACGGCACAACGAGGGCGATCTGGTTCGCGCCATTGGCACGAGCAACAGCGCGTGTGGCAGTGGGTCGTCCGATGCGGGTGGCAATCTCGGAATAACTGCGCGTGACTCCGGGCGGAATGCGGCGCAATTCGTCCCAAACGCTGCATGCAAAGGGTGAGCCATCAAAGGCCAATGGCGTCGTAAAATTAGCGGATGTGCCATCAAAGAAGGCCCTTAATTCGGTTTTAATCTGCGCAGCCGGTTCAGTTTTCCCAATGCCAATTTTGCCCTTTGCGCGTTTCTCAAGCTTTCCCAGTTCGGTCGTCAACGCCTTACGATCTACAAATTCCAGCAAGTACAGCTGGGATTTGCTGCTGACAGAAATCATATCGCCCAATGGCGTGACGACCCAGTCAGCAAAAAGCATGGGGTCGTTGTCGAGGCTACCGGGCGCGCGACCAAGAAGTTGCGCGAATGACGCCCTGAACGCGCTGGCGGATTCAAAGCGCGCATCCAACTGCGCATCGATCACCTTGCCCCCATCCGAGATCGTCTCAAACCCGTCTCGCAATCGCCGTTGCCGCGCCATCTCAAGAAACGTCATTCCGAACTGCCGCTTGAAGCTTCGACGAATTGTCGACAGCTCAAAACCCATGCGTTCAATATCAGTTTCGGACCAGCGATACTCTGGCCGCTCATCGAGCGCTGCAAGGAGTGCGCCGATCGCCGGATCGGCAGAGGCCATGGGCTTGAGAGGATGACACCGCTTGCAAGGGCGGAACCCTGCCTCAATGCACGCACCAACAGAGGCATAGAACGTACAGTTTTCTGATTTCGGTTTGCGGGCCGGGCAGGTCAAACGACAGAACACGCCGGTTGTCGACACACCTACATAAGCCTGCCCGTCATAGGCAGAGTCACGCTCCAAAAGGGCTTGATACAGCGTGTCGTGATCTGGGAGGTCAAATAACATACGGCCATCATAACAACGGTCGCAAGGTGATGCCGCCGGAAATCGGGCGTGTATTCAGATTAATATCTGTTTACGAACATTTGTAAGTTAGCCGCGAACGGCAAGTTCATCCGCTGGCCAACAGAAAACAGTCAATAATAACTGCACGATTGACGAATGACCAGTATAGGGAGGCTACACCGCAGTATTAGTAGGGCCGGTTAACGGAACCTATGGGCCGTCCTCGTCGAACTTAAGTGCCTTGATTTTCAGCTGCCTGCAGCAGTGCAAAAACTAGCTCTATGTCCAAACATGACTTTAGTCAGAATGCGGCAATCGCGAAAACCTGACATTACTAACCATGGTTTGAAATATATGGTTAGGCCAACAGGAGATTTCTTTTGAAACGGTCGACCGTCGTCATGGCAAGCAAGAGGTGCATGGTACGATAAGGGTTTCCCATACTGTTGCCATGCGCCCGAGAAGGAATACGGGGACTTTTTTTGATATTAGGCCCAAGGATTTATTCAATGTTCACCACCAGAACACCGCCGCATAATACGGCCCTTATCCGTACTGACGGCGTTTTCTATTCTGTCTCTGAATATGTTCCTGCCGTCATTTGCCAACTTTGCAGATATTCTTGATGCGGATTACGGCACAGTCAACCTCGCTGTTGCGGAATATTTGGCGGTTACGGCAGCCACCCAACTCATCGTAGGCCAGTTGTCAGGTCGCGTTGGAAGGCGTCATCCCGTCTTGTTGGATGCTCTAGCGGGCTGTTGGACTTTAAATTTAACGCTAGACTAGCACATGCTGCAGATCGCGAGTTCAGGCTAGTGATTGAATTGGTCATAGCAGCTATCTCCGAGGCCTATCTGACAAACAACAAGCGGCTGCTAACGGCATAGCATTTTATAGCCGCATTCAAGAAACGATCTGGCTATGCCAACGGCCTGAACCCTTTCATAATGCTGGAGCCATTAAAGGCGTAATCTGCTTCGTTACTGCCCTGACTGCCTGAAGGAAGATCATGCGCGGCACGGTGTCCTTGGCCCATACAGAAGAGGGCTAGCGCATTCCGGCACCTGTATCACGTAGCAGGAGCTCTTTGACCCAACATGGGCTCAAATTTCCCATAACGCAAACAGCCCCGAACAGAGCTGCCGCCACTCTGCAAGAGCGGCGGCAAATTCTGCGGGACGCATCCGGCTTTATATCATGCCCGTTCTATCCGAGCCGGCAATGCCTGACGGGCAGCCGATCCCACGACCCAGTCACCTAATGTTGCATGCCCCCCGCGATGCGGATCTTGCAAGCCGATCAGATTCAGAGCCACACCGGCGGCCAACTCGGGCATATCCGGTTGTTGAACACCGTCGATGTTGTGCCCACGTGCGCCCAGTTCCCAGTGACCATAGCCATGCGGAATGGCCACCACACCTGGCGCAATACCATTGCGCACCAGCGCTGTTGCAATCTGGCTGCCACCCGGTGTCACGATCCGCACCTTGTCGCCTGATTTAACTCCCGCTTTGTCCGCGTCCTGCGGGTTGATCGACACCGGATTGTCCGGCTGGATTGATCGCAACACCGGCGAAGCAATCGAATAGCTGGATTGCAGGTTCGATTTGAACGAAGTCAGTTGCAATGGCCATTCGTTTTCGGGGTAAACCTCGCGAAGGGGCGTGCCGTCGGCCAGTTGTTGTGGATACCACGTTGGCACCCCGACAAACCGCTTGCCGCTGATGGTGTTCACCGATGTGCCAACCTTCTGGTTATAAACCAGAAGCGGTTTTGGGTAGGCATGGGTCAGCTTCTCGCCATCATAGGCCTTGGCGTAATCCTCCATCCTGCCACCGCGGGCATAGACATAGGCAACGCGGCGCTGTTCCTCAGGTTTCAACGTCTGTTCGATGTCGGGTATAATCCGCCCAACGCCGGCCAGTTCAATATCGTCATCACTGGCTTCGGCCACCGGTTTACCGGCAAAGGCCACATTGGCGCCGGCACGCAGATACCAGTCTTCGGGGCGGTTTAGCGGGTGCAGGTTGCCATCACTGTCGGCAATTACCTTGTCGCCAAATCCGGGCAGGTCCATGCGTTTACCGATGGCAATCAGGAACATTTCCAGTGTCACCGGTTGACCATCCGCCGTTTTCGCCTGTTTCGGGTCACTGATCGGCCAACGCGCGGTCGAACATTTGGTCACGGTGCCGTTCCACGGCATTGCCCAACCCCATGCCTCATACATCACGCTGTCGGGTACGATGTAATCGGCCAGCGCCGAGGTTTCATTGATAAACCCGTCAATCGCCACATATAGCCCCAGTTCTTTGGGATCTTTCATCTTTTCACCAATCGCTGCATTCAAGCCGGCCTGACCATACAAGGGATTGGTCATAAAGCTGATCAACGCCTTCAGCTTGTAAGGGTAGCCGTCAAAATGGCTGGTCAGATATTCGGTAAAAATAGGTGGCGAGAACGGATACCACGGGGCCTTGGTCGGATAAGGGCTTTGCCCTGCTGCCGTGCGCCGTTTGAATTCGCTGGTCTTTTTATACGGGAACTTCGAGCGCGACAGGAACACCCCTTTGGGTTTCACCATATCGGGGAATTTCTTCATGTTATAGCGCGGGCCCTTGCCAAAGGCCGGGAACGCCCCGCCCGACATACTGACCCCGCCCTTCCAGTTCCAGCTGCCGATCAACACGTTCAGCATCAGCACAGACCAGGCGGTGTAGAATCCGTTGCTGCTCATCATACCGCCGTGGTTGTTGATCGCGGCGCGTTTGCCGTGCGAGGTGAATTCCTGCGCCAGTGCCTCGATCATTTCGGGCTTGATGCCGCACAATTCGGCATATTCTTCCACGCTGAAACGTCGCGCCTCGTCGGCCAGAATTTGCAGCGAGGTTTTGACGGCCACAGGACCGTTTGGGGTTTCAACCGATCCGTCAAAGAACAGGGTCGCCGGTGTGGCCAGTTGTTTGTGCGAAACAGGCAGGTCCGCATTGTCCAGCGCCACGAAATCCTTGGCCTGTTCCTCGACCCAGCCCATATCGGCGCCAGTCAGCAGTTTACCGGATTTGACGTTGACCAGATGGGTCGCGTTCGACCATCCCGCCTCGCCTGTGGTTTTGACTCCGGCAGGGCCGGCGTTGGACAGGAACTTTGCGTCATAGCGTTCATTGTCAATAATCCAGCGGATCATCGCCATTGCGAATGCCGCATCCGTGCCCGGTTTGATTGGAACCCAGCGGTCGCGGTCATGGGCGGCATAGCTGGTGGCGTTGGTCAGCACCGGATCAACCACCACATAGTTCAGCTTGCCCGATGTGCGGGCCTCGGCCACCATCCGGCCTGACCGTTTATAAGGTTTACCGGCATTGCCCGGGGCCGACCCAAGGAAGATCGCAAATTCGGTGTTTTCAAAATCGGGTTTGCCGTGGGCGAATTTCTTGAAGTCCCCCATCACAGCACCCGATCCGGCCCGCATGGCAAAGCCGCAATAAGATCCGTGGTGGCCATAGTTGCGCGTGCCAAAACAGTTGAAGGCAAAGCGTTTGATAAACTGGTGGCGCCCGTCACCGGTGGCGTGAACCACGGCCAGCTGGTTGGCCTTGGGGCCATATTCGGGGTTCTCGGGATCAACAGGAGTTTTCAGATCACGAATGGCGCGCAGGCCTTCAACCGGCCCTTCGCCAAACAGATCGCCACCCTCGACCACCTCTTCGACCAGTTGTTCAAAGGGGATGGATTTCCATTTGCCACTGCCCCGCGGCCCATCGCGTTTCAGGCATTTCAATACACGGTGCGGGCTGTTCATTTGCGACAGCATCGCATTGCCACGCCCACAGGCGGTCGAGCGGTGATCCAGCCCGCTTTCCCCTTTGCGGGTCAGCGACAACAGCGCCTCGCGCACCGGCATGCTGTAGGGAATTTGCGCATCGGCCGACAGCGGATGATACGGGTTGCCCGCCACGCGGATCACTTCGCCCGTTCCCTTGTCGCTGCGGATGCGCAAACCGCACATGGTGTTACAACCTTGGCACATGGTGAAACTGATCTGTTGATCCGGATTCATCACCAGATCGCCGGTTTTTGCATCCACATGGTATTCGGGCGCATGGGCGTTGATGGTGATATGGTCCAGCGGCGCGGTGCCGCTGCTGCCGGTTGCCAGCCCCTTGGCCAGACGCTGGCCGGTTTCGCTGTAGCCTCCGACAAAGGCCGCGGCCCCGCCCAAAGCAACAGCCCCTTTAAGTATATTACGACGCGTTGTCATGATCTTGTCTCCTGCTTTGGAATTATTCTGCGGGGATTTCGGAAAGGGGTGCGGTTGTGGTGTCAGAGGTCCAGCGCATAACCACGCTTTCAACAATGATCACCACCAGCCACAGACCGAATATGCCGATGATCCCCAGCAATCCATCCGGCCCTTGCGGCAGGGTATAGTCATAAAACCCGGCACCCGTTTTCGGGATCAACTGCCCGTCGATGAACACGGCCCAGCGCAACAGCCAAGCCCCGCCCAGCGTGACCAGACCCAGCAAGGCGCCAAACCACAGGTTACGGGCATAGATGCCAAAGATTGCGCTGATACCGAAGGCCGCCAACAGCTCCCACCCCAGCAATTGCCAATGAGGGGATGCCGAGACCACCGCCAGCGCACGCGCTTCGGGATTGGTGCCACCGCCCATGCCCAGCATCAGCCAAACCGCACCGGTCAGCAGGCTCAGCAGCGAAAACAACGCCATCACGCGGCCCAGATGGGCACCCGTGGCACGGCGGATGCCGGGTCCGTTTTCCGCCAGCACGGCATTGACCAGCAGCCCCATCGCGGCACTCGCTGAAACACCTGAAAAGAAGAAGAACGCAATCAGCGTATAGCTGTGCCACAAGGGGCGTGATTCCACGATCATCACTTCCGAGCCGGTATAAAGCGCCACGAGCAGGGCCAACAGGCCGGTTAACAGCGCCATCGGTTTAATCAAGCCGCTATAGTCACGTGTTCCAAGACGTAACCAGCGGGGCAGAACCGGACGCATGACCAGCCAGCCATAGACGATAGAAACCGCGGCAAAGGCTGGCAGGAAATAGGCCCCCCAGCTCATCCAGCTCCAGGGGGTGAAATTGGCGTAGAAATGCCAGAACCGCGCCGGTTGGTGTAAATCGGCCAGCAAGGCCACAGGCGCGACCACCGCCGCCGACCACATCACCAGAATGTCGATGCGGGCGGCATTTTCCCAATCAGGGCGGCGCAAAACTGTCCACATCAGACTGGTCAGGGCCGCGCCAACCGCAATGGAAACGAAAAAGAAATAAGACACAGCCCAGGGCAGCCATGAAATCTCGTGGGTGATATTCACCGTTTCGATGATGTTTGGAACGCTCATGATCTTGCCTCCTCATTGCCGGTGCCGAATTTTTCTTGCAGGGTTTCCAGAATGCCCTGTCCTTCAACTTTGCCCTCAAAGGCGGTTTCCAGACCGATGTAATAAACATGCGGATCTGTGCCCATTTCGGGGCGCAGCACCTTGACGGCATCGCCTGCCTCGGCCAGCACTCTGCTAATTTCGCTTTCGGGGTCGTTCACATCGCCAAAGATGCGTGCGCCGCCGGTGCAGGTTTCAACACAGGCTGGCAGCAACCCCACCTCGACCCGATGCACACAGAAGGTGCATTTGTCGGCGGTGTTGGTTTTCGGATTGATGAAACGGGCATCATAGGGGCAGGCTTGAACGCAGTAAGCACAACCAACGCATTTGTCGGTATCCACAACCACAATGCCGTCTTCACGCTGGAATGTGGCCTGAACCGGACAGACCGGCACACAAGGCGGGTTGTCGCAATGGTTGCACAGGCGCGGCAAGGTAAAGCTGGCGACAGTCTGGGTTTCGTCATCCACATCCACCACGTCATATTGGGTGACAATGGTGCGAAAATCGCCAATCGGCGTCTGGTTTTCCATCGTGCAGGCCACGGTGCAGGCCTGACAGCCAATGCAGCGGCGCAAATCAATCGCCATCGCATAGCGTTTGCTCGGGTCCCCCCCGTAGCGTTCGGGCGCCAGCGCGGCAGCATCAGCCGGGGCAGCCACGGCGCAACTGACGGCCCCGCAGGTCAAGGCCCCGCTTTTGGTTAAAAAGGAACGACGTGAAATATCCATGGCCCGAAACCCTCCGAAAACTTAAGTGTTCACGGGCAGGGTAAGACCATTGTCGCGGGCGGGGTATTGGTGCAACCCCCAAGGGGGCTAGGGAAAACCCTAGATTTCGACCTGCGCCCATATCTGGGCCAATGAGGCAACGCTGTCGACCTGCATCTTGTCCATCACGTTATGGCGGTGCAATTCGACCGTTTTCTGGCTGATCCCCAGATCGGCGGCGATTTCCTTGTTGCGCATTCCACTGCTGACCCGTTCGGCCACCTGCCGTTCGCGGTCGGTCAAAGCATTGATGCGCTGGCGCAGTTCGGTCTGCTGGTCCCGCTCGGCCAACAGGCGGCGATGTTCGGCCACGGCCTCTTGTACCCGATCCAGCAGCACCTGATCATTGCAGGGTTTTTCCAGAAAATCGAACGCCCCCGCCTTGAAGGCCCGCGCCGCCATCGGCACATCGCCGTGACCGGTCAGAAAGATCACCGGCAGGCTGCTGTCCAGCCGTTGCAACACCTGTTGCAAATCCAGCCCCGACAGGCCCGGCATACGGATGTCCAGCAACAAACACCCCGGGCGTTTGTCATTGAACCCCGCCATAAACGCATCGGCCGACACATGGGCGCGGCATTCCAGCCCGACCGAGCTGATCAGCCAGCATAGCGATTTGCGCATCCCTTCGTCATCATCGACAACGTGGATCAGCGGCGGGGCGTCCGTGGTGCTCATTCATCATTTCCTTGATCAACCGGCAGGGTAAAGCTGATGCTTAACCCGCCATCAGGATTATTATCGGCGTAGATCATGCCACCGTGTGATTCAATGATCGAATAGCTTATCGACAGGCCCAGCCCCATACCGCTGCTTTTGTCGCTGTTAAAGGGGTCGAAAATCCGTTCCAGCGCATCCGCATCCAGCCCCGGCCCGCTGTCACGAATGGTGACACGCAGGCGGGTTTTGTCGCGCTCGCTGATCACATTCAGAATACGGCGGCCGCTTGCCTGCTGGGCCATAGCCTCGATCGCATTGCGTATCAGGTTTACGGCCACTTGCTCAATCGCCACCCCGTCCACCGACAGCGGCGGCAAATCCTGCGCCAGACGGCTCTGCACCGTTATATCCGCCTGCCGCAGTTCCGCGCCCAGTAGATCAATCGCTTCGGTCAACAAGGCATTGATATTGGCCTGCTTGCGCGGGCTTGCGCGATTATCAACAAAGCCGCGAATGCGTTTAAGAACCCGTCCGGCATGTTCGGCCTGATGGGCAATTTCGCGCAAGGGTTCCTCAAGTTGCTTGCTGCTGACGCCATTCTTGATCATCCGAACCGATCCGGCGGCATAGTTCGATATGCTGCCCAGAGGCTGATTGATTTCATGCGCCAGCCCGCGCGCCATTTCCCCCAATGTGGTTTGGCGCGAGACATGCGCCAGTTCGGCCAGCCGCAACCGCGCCTTTTCCTGACTTTCCTTTAGCTGGCGGGTGCGTTTGACCACCAGAAATTCAGTGTGCCACACATGCAGCGCGGCCAGAATAACCAGCGCAAGTGCCAACAAAAACCAGCCTTTGTTGCGTTGCAGAAATTCCCGAAACACCTGTCCTGCACTCAGGGTATAAGGGCCGATCCGCAAAGATTTAAACAGCTCGGTCACGGGCTGGTATGACAGCGGAATGGTCCAGCTTTGCCCCATGCCCCCCTTGCTTTGCGGCGACATTTTCAGCAGAGCAACCGCAACCCGTTTGGCCAGAACATGATTGGTTTGCCGCGCCTTGGCAAAAGGCCAGTTGGGATAAAGCGGGCTGGAAAGAGCACAATCAAACCCGTCAACATGTTGCGGATTCAGGATGCGGAAATCGTCCATTTCAATCCGCCCTTCCTGCGCCATTTCCTCTAGCAAACAGGCCCGAACGGTGCCGACATCCGCCCGTCCCTTGGCCACTTGTGTAACAATGTTATCCAGCGGAAAACCGGCAAAAGTAACACCCGCCATATCCGTAAACGGGTCAATGCCGGCCTGTTGCAAAACACCCCAGCCAATCTGGAACCCGCCAAAAGCCTCGCGGCTGACCCCCAACAGGGTTTTGCCGCGCAGATCGGCCAGCTTGCGGATATCCGGCCTGTCAGAGCGACTGAAAATAACCGCCCCGACACTGGCCGCTGGCGCCCCGACCCGCACAGATTCCAGCGTGACCAGCCGCGAGGCCCCGTAGCGCTGCTCCATCTCGATATAATTGCCCGGATTTGTGATAAAGAAATCCAGCTCTTGCGCAGCCAATGCTGCCTCCATACCTTTCAGGCCTATAGGACGTAATACGATAGTATATTCGGGAAATGCGGCCTGAAGCGTAGCGCGGGTCGGTTCCCATTGCAGTCGGGCTTTTTCCTCACCACGCCAAGCCAGAACCCCGATGGTTAGTGAAGCAGTTGGTGCGGCTATGCTTGCAACGCCCGACAGAACAATCCCAAACAGTGCAAGGAATATCCAGAGCCATGCTCTCATCAAGTGTCCGTTCCAAATACAAAAGGCACAGTTGTCATCACTGCACACAAAGTATTGGCCAGCGGTACCTGTTTAACCATCACGCATTTTGCCTCACGCAATTTTGGGCGACTAAAGAACCACTCCATCACCGCCGTCACGGGGAACACGCCCGACACACCTGTATCCCCGTTACGAGCAATCACAAGGTCACCCTCGCTTGCTACAGCAGAACTTCGGTCCCCACGGGGAACTGGAAATTCGACGCCGCAAAGGCCAGCGCCATGATCAGCAGGGCTCTTGCCCCTGCACCCGCCAGAGCCACAGGGTGCCCGAACCTTTGGGCGACAACCGGGCAGTTGGCTGATCACTATCTCCGCCTGACCGAAGTGGTCATCCGCCCCGCAGCATCATAGGTATAGCCATAGCCCTGCCCCGCGCGGTTGTCATAGGTGACATTTCCAGCGCGGCATGGGTGAAGGTCCGCGTTTCCGGGAGAGGCGCAGACATCGGCAGGCACGTAAAATGGATGGCTGCCCCTAGGATGATGGCTTATTTCGGGGCGCGCGCTTGGATTGTCCGGCCAGTAATAAGGTGCAAACCAATCTCGATCATCAGTGACAGAGCAAAAAAACCGGCAATCCAAACCAGAAGCATTGGTGATTTCTGGCCAAGATAAATGCCCGAAAGCACAATTGCGAACAGATTGACCAACACTGCAAGTAAGACAAGCCACATAACAGCGCCGGTTTCGCGCAGAAGCCTCAAGTGTCCGATATGAACCGTCATATGGATAATCAAGGTGGAAATGGCACCGATGGCGGCAATCTGCGACAGATCTAGAAATACCGCCAGCAGGATGATGATCACGGAACTGACGACCAATCCCTCACGGCTATGGCCAATGGGTTTGCCGAAAAGAGCAGGAAGGTCGCCATATTTGGCCAGTTGATACGTCACGTTGGTTGCAGCGTAGAGGCTGGCATTTATGGCGCTGGAGGTAGACAAAAGGGCTGCTATAGAGATGATAATAAAGCCTGTTTGGCCAAAGATGGGCTTTGCTGCTTCGGCCAGGGCAAAATCCTTCGCTGCGATAACTTCGTCTGTGGTAAGGTTGCCGAATACGGCCAGTGATACCGTCACATACAGGATCATAACCAGACTAATGGCCGTCATGATGGCCCGCGGCAGGGTGCGAACCGGGTCTTCCATATCTTCTGCGGCATTTGTTATCACGCGAAAACCTTCATAGGCAAAAAATGTAATCGCCAAGCTATAGAAAATTGTTGTGACGGGCGGGTAATCTGCTGGGGCCAGGCGGGCGGGATCCATGTAGATGATCCCGGCAATGGCAAAGACCACCAGCACGCCCATTTTAACCGCCACAACCAGATTTTCCGCCAGCGCCATAGAACGGGCACCGTTAAGATTGACCAGCATAAAGACAAGCACAATGGCTGCCGCAAATATCTCCACCAGAATGCCCGGAAATCCGGCAGGTAACAAAGCATAGGCATATGACCCGAAGGTTCGGGCAATCAGGGAAATCGAGACAACAGACGAAAGATACATCATGACGCTCATCGAGCCGGAAAACAGACCTTTGCCATAGCCACGCACAAGATATTCAACCAGCCCACCAGCAGACGGATAGCACGCCCCGAGCCGCCCCATTGAATAACCACTCAGCAGCGCAATGAACCCACCAGCGACAAAGGATAGCCAGACCGCAGAAGAGGAAATTGCCCCGGCCTGACCAAGAAGTGCGAATATCCCTGCCCCGACCATAGCCCCGATGCCCATGGCCACTGCCGACCAAAACCCAACGGTTTCACCAGATTTATGCATTTGATATTCCTTTAGGAGACGTAGTCTATTCGGGGGCAATTTGGTCGTGACCGGACCCACCCTCTATAGCTAATTACATATCAACAGGTGGGCAATCCGGTCCAGATACATACCAGAAAGATGCGCCCATTGGTCAACAAGGGATCTATCCTGTAGCCAGAGCATTAATATCGGGGTTTATACCGTTCATGTTCCGCCTTTTTAGGCCATTAGTGGAGGAACGCGATTTATTTCGCCATCTTATTGATTATGATGGTTTGTCCAAGGCACATGATTTTCAGCTTTTTTAAGCAGCATTCCCAGCTTTTTGACGGTTATCCTGCCATTGTCCGTGGCGATAATCCCTGCTTGCCGCCAGTGTTGAAGCTGACGATTGACCACGGTTCGGACACTGCCGATCATCTGTGCAAGGTTTTCATGATTCATATCGTTAATAAGATGAATCCCGTTGTGCATGTCCTCTTCAAGATGCTGAAGAATTAAATGCGCAAGTCTGGTTTCCGTATCATGAAGGGCCAAGTCGGTGGCCAAATCTTCCAGATGTACAACCATTTTCCCCAGATAGGGCAGGATCGCGCGATTGAATTCCGGATAGCGGGCAAACCAGGTGCAAACCTCGGAGTGTGGCACAGCCAACAGGGAAACATCGCTATAGGCCTCGAACAC
>Ga0256834_1001822_pt1 | contig 13987 bp, 11 predicted proteins | sample 4281140metaG_FD_190536 | JGI IMG/M metagenome (GOLD analysis project Ga0256834, IMG submission 190536) | Hydrothermal vent microbial communities from East Pacific Rise, Pacific Ocean - 4281-140 | ecosystem: Environmental > Aquatic > Marine > Hydrothermal vents | place: Pacific Ocean: East...
CCGCTTAAAAAGGTATTACTCAAGTTTCTGATAATATCACTGTAAGAAAAACCAACGTATTTAACACGAAGACCTAACTCTTTATCAATTAATTGACTCAAACCTATTTTGTTAAAATGATAATTTATCAAAGAAATTCCTGCAAAGGCACTTATGGTATTGGTATATTTTTGTATTTTCACGACTGTAAATATTTAAAACTGTTTTTTTTATACAACACTAAAATAAGTGAAAATATTTACATGACAAAACACTGTGCTAACTATTATGCACAGTGGATTGTCTTAAATTTTTTAATAAAGTTTTGCGGATTTAAGGTAATATTAAATCCCTAAAGGGATTGTTTTTGTCCTGTAAGGACAATATATTAGTAAAATAATCATAACATCTTAACAAATGTGCCTTTAGGTACAAAATACAAGTTGTTTTTAATATGTAATAAATCAATAAAAATGACGCTATGTCGAATTGAGTGGTTAATTTAAACAAAAAATCTTGCAAAAGACGCAAAGTGTTTAGAACCTTATTAAGTCACCAAAATATTTGCAAAGCAAACGTAATAGCGACTTATCTCATTAGACAGACTTAACTTTGCGACTTAGCGCCTTTGTGTGAAAATATATTACCACTATAAATAGCATAGAACCATAAAAACACACATCAAAACACATATTTTCAAAAAAAATAAAAGTAAAATTAATGAGACTTTATATGGAATTGAAAATACTTACTCATTAAAATATAGAGTAGAATCTAAATTTAAAATAATTCCTTCGGTATTTCGCAAACAGGAATCGCAATCATTTTGTGTTTATTTGCTCTATTTCGTTTGGTATAAATTTCAAAAACTTCTTTTTCTCTTTTGTTAAAATTTACAGTAGATTTATTCTCATCTGCCATTTTCATTGCCCATTCTAATTCATCATAACTTGCGCCAATTTGATCTTCGTCTGTTCTGGTGTCACCAAATAAACCATCGGTTGGTGCTGCTTTTTGAATCGCAGTTGAAATATTTAAATGTGCAGCAATTTCATAAACTTGTGATTTTAATAAATCTGCTATCGGACTTAAATCTACGCCGCCATCGCCATGTTTTGTGAAAAACCCAACGCCAAAATCCTCTACTTTATTTCCTGTTCCAGCAACTAATAAACCGTTTAAACCAGCAAAATAATAAAGAGTAGTCATTCGTAATCTTGCTCTAGTGTTTGCTAACGATAAAGCAACTTTATAAGACGCTTCTCTTTTAGGAACAACATTTATAAAATTATCAAAAACAGGAGTCAAATCAATTTCTTTAGAAGAAATAGAGGTAAAATTATTTTTTAAATAAGTAATATGATCTTTTGCTCTACTAACTTGATTTTTACCTTGGTGAATTGGCATTTCTAAACAAAGTACTTCAAAACCTGTCATGGCACATAAAGTGGAAGTAACTGCAGAGTCAATTCCGCCAGATATACCAATCACAAAACCATTTACTTTTGCATTTTCAGCATATTCCTTTAACCATTTTACAATATGATTTGTAACTTTTTCTACATTCATGCGCTACTTTTTTATTAGATTTACCGCAAAAATAATATAATTTATTTTAGTTGGTTTCGTTTTAGAATTCTATCTTATTAATTATGAAAAAAATTTGTGTATTATTATTTGTTCTAAGTCTTGTTTTTAGTTGTACTACTAAGAATAAGTTAGCTGTAGATGTTTCAGATATTGAAGTTACTATAAATGTAAAACGTTTCGAACAAGTTTTTTATTCGGCAGAAGCAAAAGATTTACCGAAAATTAAAAAAGAATTCCGTACTGTTTTTCCGCATGATAATGATAGTATTTGGTTGCAGAAAATGAAAGATACCGCCGAATTAGAACTTTTTAACGAAGTACAAAAAGTTTATCCTAATTTTAAAAACGAAAAAGAACAATTAAAATCACTATTTAAACATGTAAAATATTATTACCCTAAATTTAATGAACCAGAAATTATGACCGTAATTTCGAACATACCATTAGAGCAAAAGGTAATTTTAAATGATAATATTTTATATATATCTTTAGATGTATTTTTAGGAAATGAGAATCCATTTTATGGTGATTATCCCAATTATATTAAGCAAAATTTAACAAAAGAACAGTTAATTGTTGAAGTAGCAAAGGTGTTTGCAAACGAAGCACAATTTAATGTAGCAAACCGTACTTTTGTATCTAGAATGATTCAAAGAGGAAAATTATTATATACAATAGATGCTTTTTTGCCCAATGAAGAAGCGCATAAAAAAATAGGCTATTCGGTAGCGCAATTAAATTGGAATATTAATAACGAAGAAATGATTTGGCGTTATTTTATAGAAAAAAAATTACTATATAGTACTGAACCAAAATTAGATCGTCGATTTATTGAAGACGCGCCTTTTTCTAAATTTTATTTAGATATTGATACAAAATCGTCAGGTAGAATAGGCGAGTGGTTCGGTTTACAAATTGTAAAAGCTTATATGAACAATAATAAAGTAAGTTTAAAAGAATTATTAAAAACGGATAACGAAACGTTATTTAAAAAATCAAAATATAAACCCAAAAGAAATTAATAAAGACTTTAAAAGTTAGAAATTTTGATTAGTTTTTTCAATTTTTCAATCCTTTAATTTTTTTAATCCTTTAATCAAAAAAACATGTCAGAAATAAAATATCAATCAGAAATTAAAATTAAAGTTAGTTTAGACGAAAACAGAGTGCCAGAGCAAATATATTGGTCTGCCGAAGATGGCGAAGTAGATAATATGGAAGCAAAAGCGGTATTATTATCCGTTTGGGATAGTCAGAATAAAGATACTTTTAAAGTGAATTTATGGACTAAAGAAATGCCAGTAAATGAAATGAAACAATTTTTTCATCAAACGTTATTATCGATGCAACAAACTTTTCAGACAGCAACAGGCGATGATAAAATGGCAGCAACCATGCAAGATTTTTGCGATTATTTTTTAGAAAACATGAATAAAGGTTCTTAGTTGGTAAGAATGATTAATGGAATTATACTTTTTTGTATGCATAAAATTTAAAAAACCAAAAATTAAGTTCCAAATTCCAAATAAGCTCCAATATTTAAAATGTTAAAACACAAAAAAATGCATTACATTATTTTAAAAACTAGTAATATTAAACTAATTTAATGTTTGTTTTTTTTAAGTTGATTTTTGTTTTTTATTTGGAATTTGGAACTTAATTTTTGGAATTTAAAAATAATAATCGCTACTTCTAATCTAATAAAATTTAAATATATGAAAATCGTTTTCGCTACAAATAATCAACATAAAATTAAAGAAGTGCAAAATTTATTATCAGACTCCATACAATTATTGAGTTTGAGTGATATAGGTTGTCATGAAGAAATAGAAGAAACAGGAACTACTTTGCAAGAAAACGCCATAATTAAAGCAAATTATATTACTCAAAATTATGGTTATGATTGCTTTGCAGATGACACAGGTTTAGAAGTAGCTATACTTAACGGAAAACCAGGTGTTTATTCCGCACGTTATGCAGGCGAGGAAAATAACGCAGAAAATAATATGCAAAAATTACTAACTGAGTTGGACAATCAAACCAACCGAAAAGCACAGTTTAAAACTATTGTTGCATTGAATTTAAAAAATGCTCAATATCTATTTGAAGGAATTTGTAAAGGTGAAATACTAACCAAAAAACAAGGAGAAAAAGGTTTTGGTTATGACCCAATATTTAAACCTACTAATTTTAATATTTCCTTTGCAGAAATGAGTTTGTCCGAAAAAGGAAAAATTAGTCATAGAGGAAAAGCAATTAAAAAACTAATTGAATTTTTAAATAAATAATATTTGATAAAGACAAAAGACCGCTTCGCTTTAGGACATAAGATGAAAGACTAAACTATAATTAGTTGATAGTCTAATTATTATGATAAATAAATATAAAAAAAATCTTTCAAGTAAATTGAAAGATTTTTTTTGTCTAAAGTCTAAAGTCTAAAGTCTAAAGTCTAAAGTCTAAATCTACTTCACATCCATTAATTCTACATCAAAAATCAAAATAGCGTTTGGAGGAATTACGCCGCCAGCACCTTGAGAACCGTAAGCTAAATCCGATGGAATCACAAAACGAGCTTTGTCACCAACTTTTAATAATTGAATTCCTTCATCCCAACCACTAATTACTTGACCAACGCCTAAAGTAAAATCGATTGGTTGTTTTCTTTGGTAAGACGAATCAAAAACAGTTCCGTCTGGTAAAGAACCTTTGTAATGTACAGAAACACCTTTGCCTTTTTCGGCTTGTTTTCCGTCACCTTTTTGTAGCATTTGATATCTTAAACCTGAATTCGTTTTTTGAAATCCTGCTGCTAATTCTTCTATTGCTGCTTCTGCTCTTGCTTTTGCATCAGCGATACGTTTTTCACGTTCACCACCAAAACTTCTAAATGCTTCAATAGCATTGTATTTTTCTGCTGCGTCACCAACTGCAATAATTTCGATAGTTTCTAAAATATCTTCTTGCCCAATACTATCCACAACATCTTGTCCTTCAATAACATTACCAAAAACAGTATGCTTATTGTCTAACCAAGAAGTTTCGATATGTGTAATAAAAAACTGAGAACCATTACTTGCAGGTCCTGAATTTGCCATAGATAAAATACCAGGTTTATCATGTTTTAAATCTGGATGAAATTCATCTTCAAATTTATAACCAGGATCACCAGTACCAGTTCCTAATGGGCAACCACCTTGTACCATAAAATCTGGAATAACTCTATGAAATTTTAAACCATTATAATATGGTGTTCCTTGAGGTTTTACTTTGTTTTCCATGTTGCCTTGTGCTAAAGCAACAAAATTACCAACTGTACCAGGTGTTTTTTCAAATTCTAAATTGATTAAAATTTCCCCTTTTGTAGTATTTATTTTTGCGTATAATCCGTTGTTCATTATTTTGTTTTTTTCCTAATTTATTCAAGTGCAAATTTAAAGTATTTATTTAGTTGTACAATTAATAAAAGTTATTCATTTTAATGGATTGTTGTTAAATATTTTTTTGTAATTTAGAACAAAATATATATTGTGATAGAATGGCAATATATGTTTGTGTTGTGGAGCATTAAAAAAAAATATGGAAATAACCGAAAAATTATTGATTGAATTGCAAAACCGACTTAAAGTTGGTAGTCGAAGAGGTGTCCATTTAAATGCAATTCCAGCTCGTTCAAGATACAAATTTGACTTAATGAGATTATCTCACATTGACGAAAAGCTTCCAAAAAATTTCATCAACTCCTTATTAACTGAATTACCTCTAAAGTTCAAAATTAGTTGGAAAGATAATGTTCCCGATTTGAACTCGCTCTTTGAAGAAGACCAAACACAATTAGTCAAAATTACAAAATCTTTTGAAAACTTAATCAATCAAACAGATTCAATTGAATCTGAAAAAGGAATAAATACATTTGGTTTTGGTTTTCCAATACTTGTAAGACGAGACCAATCAGATAATAAATTAACAGTTGCTCCTATTTTAATTTGGTCGTTAAGAATAAGAAGAACTAAAGAATTTAACACTTGGGAAATACTAAGAACAGAAGATGACCCAATTTATATAAATGAAGTTCTTATAAATCATTTACAAAATGATTCCAAAATAGAGATTAATCAAATTTCATCTGATTTTTTAGATGATGGTTTAATTGATAAAAGCGAACTTTTAGATATATGTGTAAATATAATTGAATCCATAAACAGTTCAATTCCTGATGACCTTCGTGAAACTTTTGAAAAAAAACTTAATGAAATAAAATCTATTCCTGAAAAGAAGTATTATGAAAAACTACCATTAACATCTAATAATTCATTTATAGATTTTGGCGGTCTTTTTTCAATTTTTGAAGTTCAGAAACAAAATATCATTCACGATTATACAAATTTACTTGAGTTGAAAGGTGCAACAATTAGTCTTGAAGATATGGAAAAACATACGTTTCAACCAATTTCATCGGTCGAAACAGACCCTTCACAACAAGGTATTTTACATTCACTAAAAGCTTCTCGTAATATTTTAATACAAGGTCCTCCAGGAACAGGAAAAAGTCAATCACTTACAGCTATTTTGGTTAATGCTTTAGAAAACCAAAAAAAGACAATTGTCGTTTGTGAAAAACGAACAGCTTTAGAAGTACTTTATAATGCATTAAATGAGAGAGGTCTTAATTATCAATGTGTTCTTTTAAAAGACATAGTAAAAGATAGAAGATTGGCAGTTAATTCTGTAAGAGATAGAGTAGATAATTCTTCATATCGTAGATATAGATACACTCATTCTAAAGAAACTTTGGACAATATTATTGAAAAATCAAGAAATTTAATTGATTCTATAAATAAGCGACATAAAAAATTAGGAGAAAATTTAGTTGGTAGCAAAAATTGGACTCACATTGTTGGCTCTTTATTATCAGAATTAAAAGATAATTCTGAAGAATACAATCTTGATTTAGTAAAAGATACTTTCAGTTATGAATCATCTGAATTAAATCAGTTACTCGAACTAATTAGAAAAGGTCAAAATTTATATGATGAATTTAAACCTCATAGAAACCTTTCTTTTATAAACTCTAATAAATTAGTTGGCGATAATCCTTTTATTATAGAACAACAGATTGAAGAAGATTTTTCAATTTATAAAAAAGAGTTAAAACTTTTATTAAATAATATTTCAAGTTATGAAACAGAATATTATCAGATAAGAAATGAGCAATTAAAGTTGCAAAAAAAATCAATTAATGACATTGAAACTTCTATTCAAAATATCCTAAATAAACACGAAGGAAATAGTGATTTTTTGGATGAAGAAAAAACTAATGGGTTTCTATTTAAAACAATTTCTCTCTTCTCAAAAGAAAAGAAAACGACACTTACAGACCAACAAATAATAAGTTCTACTTTCAAAGATTATTCTTTAAAGACAAAGAGTAGTAAGGATTTTGAAAGTATTAATTTCTCTAATTCAATTAAAGAGAATCAAAATACCCTTAAAAACTATAATTTGCTTATTGAAAAGGTAGAGTCTGAATTTCAATCGAAAATTGAAGATGAATACAACTCTACAAACTTGCTTCAAGTTACTGAAAATGAATTTGACACAGAATTATTGCAAACAATAAAATCCACCTTTGCTAACTTAAAGTCTAAAATCAAAGAACAAAATTGGACTAAAAATGAATTAAATGGAGATTCCCACAACACATTAATTGTTGAAATTCAGAATGTAATTAAAACTAAAGAACTCTTTTTCGCAAATGAGAATGACCTATTTTCAATTGAATTTAAATGGTTTCAGTTTTACAATTCTTTATCAGTAGAAAATAAACTAATCATTGACCAATTAAAAAACAAAACGAATTGGAGAAAAATATTTTTGATTTTCTACCTTAATTCTATGCTTGTAAATTCTGCAAATACAGATTTACCAACAAATGACAATGACCATATTGAATTAGGAAAATCTTTGTCTGAACTTGAAAAAGAACAAGTTAAATATATTAGAGAATACTGGTTTTCAAAACAAATAGATGCGACCAGAGAATTTGATAATAAACATCCAAATTTAGCAGTTGAAAATTTATATAACAAACGAGCAGGAAAGCGACATAAAAGATTATCCTTACGTGAAATCGTAAAGTTGGATATGGATTTATTCACTACCTTTTTTCCTATTATTCTAACAACTCCAGACGTAGCAAGTAACCTCTTTAAAGGTCAAAATCAATATTTTGATATTGTTATGTTTGATGAAGCAAGTCAATTAAAATTAGAAGATAATTTACCAGCACTTTTAAAAGGTAAACAAATTATTATTGCTGGAGATGAACACCAAATGCCACCTTCAAATTATTTTAGTAAAATATTTGATGGAGTAATTGATGATGAAGATGAATTTGAAGATGAAATAGATAGGATTAAAAACGACATAAGCAATTCTCTTTCAGACTGTGAATCGCTTCTTGATTTTGCTTCTGAATTAGGTTTTGAGAAAAAACATTTAGATTTCCATTATCGTTCAAGACATCCTTATCTTATTGATTACTCAAATTATGCTTTTTATAATCAACGATTAAAACCACTTCCAAACAGTTTTGAGTATATTCCAATCAAATATGTTCCAGTAAATGGAACATATTCGGATAATTCTAATGACGCAGAAGCTGAAACAATTCTATCAATTATTGATAAAAATATTTCAAGACTTCCAAATGGAGAGTATCCAACAGTTGGAGTTGCTACTTTTAATATAAATCAGCGTAACTTAATTCTTGGGAAGATTAATGAAAGAAGAAAGTTTGAAAAATATAGAGATTTTAACGAAAAAATAGTTGAACTCGAAGAAAATGGATTTTTTGTCAAAAATTTAGAAAATATTCAAGGAGATGAAAGAGATGTAATAATTCTTTCAACAACTTATGGTATCAATAAAGAAGGTAAATTTGCCCAACGATTTGGTTCAATAAATCATCAAAAAGGGTACAAACTTTTAAATGTAATTGTTACAAGAGCCAAGTACAAAATATATGTTTGTTCTTCAATTCCAGAAGATGTCTTTTTAAATTATAAAGAGCATTTAACAAATGAAGGCTCAAATAACAGAAGAGGTGCTTTATATGCTTATCTAGCTTATTCAAAAGCGGTTAGCGAACAAGATAATGATGCAAGAATTTCAGTCTTAAATGCACTTGCTGAAAACTCAACTAAAAGCACTTCAATTGATAATTTAAACGAAGACCTTGAATCTCCATTTGAGGAAGAAGTTTATGAAGCTTTAACTGAACATTTTGACAAAAACAATATTATTCCTCAACTTCAGTTTGCGGGTTTTAGAATTGATATGGTTTATGATACAAAACATATTGGACTTCCAAAAATTGCAATAGAGTGTGATGGTGCTACGTATCATTCAAGTCAAGAAGCATATTTACACGATATGCACAGGCAAAAAATCCTTGAAGGACACGGTTTTGTATTTCATAGAATATGGAGTACAAATTGGTGGCGCAACCCACAAAAGGAAACAGAAAAATTAGTTGAATTCATAAAAAGTATAGAGAATAGTAGTCCCTCGATTTTTGAAGATAAATCAAAAACAGGATTAGCATTTACAGATAATATTGCGATAATAGAAAATGAGCTTTCTAAACTTTCTCCAAACCTTCAAAAAGATTTAAAAGAAACTATTGAAGCTGTAAGTGAAAGAGAAAATACTCAAACAGAATTATTTAAAAAAACTATTGCTATCAATAGTAAAGTAAAAGTAAAATATTTGAATATTGATAAAGATTTGAAAATTCATTTGGTAGAACAAACTGTATCTAAACTTGAAAAATCTAATGGAGTTCAGAAAATTAGTATAAAAACACCTTTAGGTATTGCTTTAAAAGGAAAGTCAGTTGGAGATACTGTGAAAATAGGGGATTTAGATAAATATGTACGAATATTAGAAATTATTAATTAAGGTAACGTATTTAAAAATTAATTTTAAAAATGAATATGAACTAAATTATTGGTTAACCTTTCATTAAAATCCCAACCAATTCACAAACTCCTTTAGTAGCAGTGTTTTTAATAATCTTTAAATTGTTAAAATTATTTTCGCTGATAGAAGGTTTCAAATCAATAAAATAAATTGGTGTATTATACATAATATGATTAATCAAACTTGCTGCAGGATATACTTGCATAGAAGTGCCAATAATTACTAAAATGTCTGCGGTTGCCGTAATTTCAATTGCTTTATCTAACATTGGTACTTGCTCGCCAAACCAAACAATATGTGGTCGCATTTGTGACTTGTCTAAACCTAAATCGCCTAGTTTAATGTCTTCTTTACACTCATAAATTAATTTAGGATTGTGTGAACTTCTCGATTTTAATAATTCGCCATGTAAGTGAATAACATTAGTACTGCCAGCACGCTCATGTAAATCATCTACATTTTGAGTAATGATCGTAACATTATATTGTTGCTCTAATTTAACCAAATCTGTATGTGCGGTATTTGGTTTAACCGATAATAATTGTCTTCTACGTTGATTATAAAATTCTAAAACCAATGCAGGATTTTTTTTAAAACCTTCTGGCGTTGCTACTTCCATAACATCATGACCTTCCCAAAGTCCATCGGAATCTCTAAAAGTTTTAATACCACTTTCTGCACTTATACCTGCGCCAGTTAAAATCACTAAATTTTTCATGTAACAAATTTACACATTTGAATTAATCTTTTATATTTGTAATTCATATAAAATCATTATGCGATATTTAATTAAGGGGATTTTAATATTATTGCTTCTTTTTATTTGTACAACTTGTAAATCGTCTAAAAACACGATTACTATAGAAAAGTACAAAAATGTTAAAATATTTGAACAAACAGATCCCACAAAAATTGGTCCTTGCGAACCTAGTATTTTTATAAACCCAACCAATACACAAAATATTGTTGTGGGTTCTATTATTGATTATGTGCACACTTCGTTTGATGGTGGAAAAACTTGGGCAACTAAAAACTTAAGTTCTACTTATGGTATTTGGGGCGACCCGTGTATTATTGCAGATATGAAAGGTGATTTTTATTATTTCCATTTATCAGATCCTGAGGGTACAAATTGGAACAGCAATCAGATTTTAGATAGAATGGTAGTGCAAAAATCTACAAATGGCGGAAAAAATTGGGATAAAGGTACAAGTATTGGTAAGCACGAATCTCCTAAACAACAAGATAAAGAATGGGCAGTTGTAAATCCGTTTAATAATGAGATTTATGTAACTTGGACTGAGTTTGATAAATACGGCAGTACTTTAGAAAAAGATAAATCAAGAATTTTATTTTCTAAATCTAGCGATAATGGTATTTCTTGGACAGAAACTTCCACTTTAAGTGAACTAGAAGGCGATGCGATTGATGATAGCGAAACGGTCGAAGGTGCTGTGCCAGCAGTTGGAATTAATGGAGAGATTTTTTGCGCATGGAGTTTGAATAATCAAATTTATTTTGACAGAAGTGTCGATGGCGGAAAAACATGGTTAAAAAAAGATATAATTGCAAGCGATCAACCTAATGGTTGGGAGTTTGAAGTGCCTGGTTTTAATCGAATTAATGGTTTGCCAGTTACTTGTGTAGATTTAAGTGAAAGTATTCATAAAGGTACGATTTATATTAATTTTGCAGACCAACGAAATGGTACGAATGATACGGATATCTTTATTGTTAAATCTACCGATAATGGCACTACTTGGTCTAAACCAAAACGTGTGAATAACGATAAAACTAAAACGCATCAGTTTTTAACTTGGATGAGTGTTGATCCCAAAAACGGCTATATTTATATTGTTTATTACGATAGAAGTAAATACAAAGATTCTAAAACAGATGTTGTTTTAGCAGTTTCAAAAGATGGTGGAAATTCGTTTAGTAATACTACAATTTCCGAAAGTTCTTTTATGCCAGATGCACGTGTTTTCTTTGGAGATTATAATAATATTCACGCTTTTAATGGTGTGATTAGACCAGTTTGGACACGTTATGAAAATGGTAGATTAAGTGTTTGGACTTGCTTAGTTAATGATTAATATTTCACTAATTTATAATTGTATTATGTGATTAATATAATTCATCGATTAAATCTTTGTAAAATTGAATTAAAAATATTACGACTTTTTCTCTATTTTCAAAGATGAGATTATATTCCGTATTTATTTTATATTTATTATTTTTAATCTTTGCATATACCATTAATTCAAATTGAGTTTTTGAAGTGAAATAGGCTAAATTCTGTAAAGATGAATTTGTAGAAATGACTTTATTTAATCTCGCATTTTTACATGTAATAATAAATGATTTTTCTTTATTATTAAATAGTTTAAAAAAATTACTTCGAGTTCTAATCGAAAAATCAGTTTGTTTAATACTTATTGGCAATTCACAAAAAATACTACCAATATTTGCAGTTCCAATTTCATTTTTGATTATTATTTGTTGGTTCTTATATTTAATTACAATAATATGAACGTCATAAGGACTTCTAGAACCACCGCCAGTATTAATAATGTCTTCGTTAAAATAATAATGTCTTCGTTAAAATAATATTTACCATTTTCTTTTTTTGATAAATCTAAAAAAAAGTCTTTCATTTATTTGATAAATAATATGTCTTATTACTCTATAAAGTTTTAATAATAAAGGAAATGTTAATTATAACGACCCAAAACATAATCAATCAATTTTGTATGTCTAGATGTGTCGTGGATATAATTATAACTTTCTATAAAATTAATTTCTTTACCAGATGCATCAATCATAACAATGGTAGGAAATACTCTAGTACCTCTAGTTTTACTATATTTTTTATCTAATGCCGTATTTACTAATTTTTGAGCAGCAGTTACAATATCAGTTCTTCTTTGTGGAAAATCTGCTTTGTATAAGATTAAACTCTTGTTTGCAGTTTCTTTAAATTTATCTGTAGAGAAAAAATCTTTTTCTAGCATTTTGCATAAACCACACCAATCTGAACCTGTAAAGAAAATCAGAATTGGTTTATTCTGTTTTTTCGCAATCACTTTTGCTTGTTCGAAATCTTCTAACCAATTTAATTCGCTTTTTTCTTGCGCATTAAGAGTAAATTGAAATAGTACTAAAGTAAAAAGTAAGATGACTTTTTTCATTTTAAATATTTTTATTGTTTTGATTTTCGTTTTTATTGAGAACTTTTTTTCTAAGTCCTATCATACAAGTATTTAGTTCGTTACCAAGTAATAATATATTCGAGTTTAGCCAAATAAATAACATCATAATTAATACTGTACCAATAATACCATATAACTCATTATATTTTGCAAATTTACTTACGTATATGCCAAATAATTTAAAATTTACAAGAATCAAAACAGTGGTTAATATAGAACCTGGCGAAAAGAATTTTATTTTTTTTCCTTCTCGAGTTCCAAAATAGTATAAAATAGAAACGCCTACAAATAACGTAAACACTAATATAATATACTTACCGATTTGAATCCAAAAAACAGTATCATTAACAAAACCGTTTAATTTTAATTTACCGATGGCTATTTCAAAGTAAATGATAACTGCAACTGTAAGCAACAATAATAATGCCATAATTATAGAGGTGAAAAGCGCCACTAAATATTGCCTTATAAAACCTCTATTTATTATTTTATGATAGGTGAATTCAAAACCACTAAACAATGCATTAACACCATTTGTCATTAGAAAAATGGATAAAATAAAAACGGAAGATAACAAACCACCATTTGCATTATGTGCAATATCTTTAATAACACTATCTGTGCTATCGGCAGTTTTTGGTGGTAAAGCTTGCTCTATTAAATACATAAAATCTTCTTGAAAATTTTCAATAGGTATAAACGGAATAAGTGTTAAAATAAAAAGTACAAAAGGAAATAATGCCATAAAAAAACTAAAGGCAACACTACCAGCACGAGATGTTACTGCGCCTTTAACAATACCAATAATATACATTTCTAACAAACCATAAAAACTCATACCGTGTAAACCCGGCACTTTAATTCTATCTACAAGTTTTATTAGATATTTTAGAATTGGTATTTTAAGTAACTTTTGTTTAGTTTCCATTTTAATCCATATTGGCATCAAAATTACTATTCCATTTTCCTTGAACTTTTAATACTTGTTCAATAATATCTCTAACAGCACCATTACCACCTTTTTTATGCGAAACATATTTTGCAACACCTTTTATTTCTGGCACAGCATCTTGCGGGCACGTTGGTAAACCAACCAATTTCATTACCGGATAATCTGGTATGTCATCACCCATATATAATACATTTTCAAGTTTTATATTTTTACTATCTAAATAATCGTGTAATTGTTCGATTTTATTATGTGCGCCTAAATAAATATCTTT
>Ga0256834_1001823_pt1 | contig 13986 bp, 14 predicted proteins | sample 4281140metaG_FD_190536 | JGI IMG/M metagenome (GOLD analysis project Ga0256834, IMG submission 190536) | Hydrothermal vent microbial communities from East Pacific Rise, Pacific Ocean - 4281-140 | ecosystem: Environmental > Aquatic > Marine > Hydrothermal vents | place: Pacific Ocean: East...
ATATTTTATAGAGTATATCTATTACACATCAACTCAGTATGAATTTCTCATAAAAAATCACGAAAAAAATATCATTACTTATCTGTTAAAATATACCACGAGAAAAAGCAAAACCAAAACTAATTTTACTAATATTTCTATTGTAATCAATCATACTCTCTCCATACCCAGTAAACAACTTTACATACCAAAATGTGTTGTTTGAATTAAAGAAAGGTGCTGTCCAATCAAGTTCAATTGCTCCTCTATTATCCTCTAGCTTAAAATTATTTCGTAACACAAGATTTATTTGACTCTTACCATACATATATTTTATCGTCAAGTCACCATATCCCATATAATCTAAAATATCAGGATTATCATCTCCTTTATCATTTGGATCTATGCCATTATAAAATGCTTCTGACTTTTTATCTTCAGGTATACGATACCATCCCTGTAGATTTATAAAAATATTATCCCACTGCCATATCCCTTCTACAAATAGCCTATTCCATGAACGAGATTGATATCCCTCTTGCCCATTTGACTGATGTTTATACCCAAATCTTATACCTTTTAAATGGTATTGTTGGTCTATATCATCTGAAGTGGGCAATAACATAAAAAGTTCAGGAATATAATTTGTTTCACGAAAAGGACCAGATTCATCATAAACTTTCCACCATACTTGTTGGGTATAGGCAAAATTAATATACTCATTCCAACCAAAAAGATTATAGGTTAAAGGTTTTTGCAGACTTAGTTGCATTTGTGCTTCTATATGTCCATCATACGATACTCCATCCTGCCATTGTGTTGGAATATTATTATCAGGATATGCAGAGAAGTGTCGTTTGTATGTAGTATTTGCATAACTTATAGGGACAATAAAGTTTGTATGATATGGTTGCATACCAAAGCTATTTTCTAATATTTTCATCATATTCGATTTGATTGAAGGATTTCTAGAGTCAACTTTTGCAAAAGCAAAATTTGCCCCTTTTTGTATAGACGTATAGTTAAGTTGGTTTTTTAAACGATTTAAAAAACTTTCCTCCGATTTAAGTTTGTTTTTTTTATTCTCTTCAATACTATATGCATATTTTGAGGATGCCTGCTTATACCAGTATGTTGCATTTTTTTCATTCGCTACAATGCCTAGCCCTTTTTCAAACATATTCCCCAAAATATACTGGGCTTCTTTATTCCCTTTTTTTGCTTCATATTCAATAATGGGATATGCCTCTTTATATTTACCTTTTTGATATGATGTCAAAGCCTTTACATATATATCCGCCCCTTTTGCATTAAGCAAACAAAGCATTATTATAAATAAACTAAATATTTTTTTCAAAAATAAACTCCCCCCTATAGTTATTTTTTCTTTTCACCAAACGTTTGCTTCAATCCCTCTATAAGTATCTGCTTCTCATCATCGCTTAACTGTGATTCAGGATGTGCGATAAGGTAAGATTTGAGTGGCATTTCACCCTCTTCTAGCTCTTCTGCTGCCTCATCTGCTTCATTTTTATTTTGATGACCCCAATTTGAAACATTAAAATGCTCGCGACCCTCTACAACATGGTTATATACTATCCATGAGATAGGTGCTACGTTACTATATGCAGGCCATTTCGTCTCATGAGAATGACAATCTACACAGGCTTTCATAAAAAGTTCACGTGTCTTAGGCGTATCCCATTTAGGTTCAGATACTACTGCGGGATTGGTATGGTCTTTCCCATAGGGGATAAACTGTATTAATATACCTAGTACAATGAGTGCAAATATTATTTTTTTCATTTTCTATCCTTTTTTACATATGTTTCTTAATTATATCCATAATTTTATTTATATCTTTATTAAAGAGTTTTCCACTTTTTTTATAAAGAAGTTTTCCTTCTTTGTCACAAATGAGTACGTTGGATGCATCATCTTTTAATTTCCATTTTTCAATTAGATACTTTGTCTTATCAAAAATAAATTCTGTATTATTTAGCTCCACCTCTTTTTTACTAAGCATTGCTTCTAGGATCCCATTAGGCATCCAAGTAGCTGCTAAATTTACTATGGCTACAGTTGAATACTTTTTTTCATCAAAATGCTTGGCATTCAAAATATTTAAAAAAGGCATTGCCTCTTCACGTTTATCTGGATCCATATAAAGTACTACATGTACCTTTCCTTTTAAACTTTTAGAATGCCATGCCTGTTCTGCATTGTTTCCACCATTTTTTTTCTCAAGTGTAATAGAAGGAAGTGTATCCCCTATATTTATGGCTTGAATCATTGTCATGGTTGTCATTATGCTTAATACTATATGTTTTACTTTCATTTACATCTCCAAAATTTTCTCTTCTTTAACCGTCCAAATAAAGACGATTGGGATAAACACAAGTGTCATGAATGTACCAACTACTAGTCCACCAATCGCCACAGCTCCTAGTGGTGCTAGACGTTCTAGCCCTATAGCAGCACCTTGTGCAACAGGGAGCATCCCTACTGAAACTGCGAAGGCAGTCATCAGTACAGGACGTGTACGTATTTTGATGGATTCAAGCATTGCGTCACGTTTATTCATCCCCTTTTGTACCTGTTCTATAGCAAAGTGTATCAGTAAGATAGCATTGTTTACAATCACCCCAGAGAGTAACATAAAGCCCATCATAGCAGGCATAGAAACATGGTACCCAATAGTGAGCATCGTCCATGATGCCCCTATGATGGTCAAAGGAATAGAAAAGAGTATCATAAGTGATATTTTTACATTGGCAAACATTACAATAAGTGTAAAGAAAATAAGTACAACAGCTACAATAATCGCACCTATCATACGCTCTGCCGAGGCTTTAAACTGTTTAATATCCCCTATTTGTTCTAGTTCTACACCCTTAGGTAATTTTACCTCTTCAAGTTGTTCTTCAAAATTTGCCATAATGTGAGAAATAGCTGCTTTCTCACGGTTACCGTACACCTCTAAGGTATATTGTAAATCTTCTCTTGTGATAAGACTAGGCTCTTTTTTATGAGAAATAGAAGCTATTTTATTTAGAGGTATTTTACCTTTTGGTGTATCTAAAAGCATAGTAAGTATCGTACTAAACTGACTTATCTGATTTTGTGGTAACCAAACTCTTACTGTATAATCCATTGCATTGGCTTTAGGAAAACTTGCCACAGGAGCACCACGAAGTGCAAGTTGCAGTTGTGCTGTTACATCAGAACGTTTGAGTCCATAACGTGCTGCTTCTGCTTCATCTACCTCTAGGTTATAGACTACTTTATCCATATCCCATGTGGTAGAGGTAGAGACAACACCTTTTGTTTTGGCTAAGGCTTTTTCTACTTGAGTACCTGCAGCTTGTAATGCATTGATATCAGAAGAACTCAGTTTGGCATCTACATTCGCACGTATACTTGCTAGGGCAGTAGCCCCATAAGGAGTAATATCTAAGTATTTCACATTTGGTATCTTCGCTATCTCTGTTCGCAAGGCTTTAGAAATTTCCCAGATATCCTTTTCTCTTTTGTATCTATCTACATACGTTGCCACAATGGAGATATGGTCGATTCCTGAACCAGATCCAATGCTAAGCACACCCGCTTCCGATCCGATACTTCCTGAAATACGTAAAAGTTTCCCCTGTTCTTTAATAATCACATTGACTTTTTTCATAATCTCTTCAGATTTTTCTATGGGTAAATTGGATTGAGTGGTAATTTTAATATTCACACCACCTGTATCCATAGGAGGCATAAGCTCTTGACCCACCACTGGCATGACTAACTTTACAGATGTCACAAAAAGAGCTAAAAGTACGACTATAGAGACAACACCCAATATCTTAGATGCTGTAATCGCACGTACCAAATTAGCAAAAAATGCTTGAATATAGTCATTTGCTCTACCAATGACAGCATGAAACCAACCTTCAACTTTAAGAAGTATAGGATTTTCAATCGCTAAAATATGTAATGAGAGTAATGGAACAGCGACAATAGATATCACATATGAAGCTACAAGTGCTAAAAGCAGTGTCCCAACAAGTGGTGCAAATACTGTCTGAGGGTACCCACCCACAAAGAGCATAGGGGCCAAGGCTATCATCGTAGTAATCGTACCACTAAGGTCTGCGAACATAATCTCTTTGGTACCATCAAAGACGGCGGCATGGATATCTTTACCCAGCTCACGGTAGTGCCTCTCGATATTCTCCATTACCACCACGGTGTCATCAAGTAATAGCCCCAGTGCCAAGATAATAGCTGTCAAAGTAACCACGTTAAAGTCAATCCCTACAAGCCACATAAGAGCAATCGTTGAGGCATAAACTAAAGGAATTGTCACAAGAACTACCAAAATTTGACGGAAACTAGCTAAAAATAAAAATACTACTATCGTAGACATGATAATCGCATCACGAAGTGAATCAAACATATTCATCGTACTTTGTTCGATAGTCTCTTTTTGTGTGTCACTGACCTCAAAGTTGATGTTAGGATATTTGGATTTAAATTCTCCTAGCATGCCTTCAACTTTATCAATGGTCTTAATCACATCTGCACTTACAGAACGCTGTATAGATAATGCAATAGCTGACTTACCATTACCATAATAAGCAGCATTATTTTCATAATGCCCAAAATAAACTTCTGCCACATCAGATAGTTTAATATCTGATGTAAGAGCAAGTGCTTTTAAAGCAGAAACTTTGTCTCTTTTACCCTGTGATTTTAGAAGATAACGATGTTCATCATTACTCACAAAACCAACAGCATATTCATTGTCATTCTTTTGTAAAGTAGCAATAACATTTCCAAGTGAAAGATGATACGCGTCAAGCTTATTTTTATCCACAATAATTTGTAACTCTTTTTCATACCCACCAAAAATATCTACATTGGCAACCCCTTTGGTTTTAAGTAGGGTATGTTTTATTTCACCTGAAGCTATATCACGTATATCTTCTAAACTCAGATTTGTACCCTCTTTGGGTGACATAGATACCACAAGTACAGGTGCCGTTGCTTCAGTAATCTTAATAATCTGAGGTTCACGTATGTCCTGTGGGAGTTTGGCACGTATTTTTGAGAGTGCGTTAGTTACATCATTGACTGCAGTATCGATGTTTTTAGCATACTCAAACTCTGCTCGTATTACCGTTACTTCATCGATGGTGTTAGAATAAGCACGGCGTATCTCATCAAGTGCATACAGCTCTTCTTCCACAGGTACTGCAATGTTAGAAGCCATAGTCTTTGCACTAGCCCCTGGTTGTACAATGACCAAGGCTACTTCAGGGTAATTAGAGTTAGGAAAAAGATTTCTATGAATCTTTCCATACCCCATAATACCTGCCATCACAAAAAGAGCTAAAAATGAAATGATGATATGCGGTTTTTTGAGTATTTTTTCTACCCATGTGCTCTCTTCTTTTGTAGAGTTTTCATTACTCATCTTTGACTCCAATAATCTCAACTCGATCATACACAGGAAGCTCTGCAAGTTTTACTTCACTGCCATATGCCACAACATCTTTAGGACACTGTCCTAAAAGTATATTCTGATTTTCTTGCATCAAAACATTTACCTTTAATGGAATAAATTTTCCCTCCATATAAGTCATAATAAAAGTTCCCTCTTTTTTATGCACAAGTGTATTGGCAGGTAATACACACCCCCTTGCTTCATCTGTTAGTACATCAATGCTCATGCTTGTACCCACCGGTAAATCTATGACTTTACTTAATGCTATTTCTGCTGAGAGAAGACCATTACTTGAAGTAGTATAGAGTGATTTAATTTGTCCAATTTTTTCATCCTTATCATAAACTACTAAACCTTTTTTAATGAGCTTAGCTTGGCTAGGAGCATATGAAAAAACCAATTTTTTAACACCATCACTCATACTAAGAATAGGCTTACCTGTAGCTGCTAAATCACCCTCATGCAAGAAGAGTCTATCTACCACACCATCAAATGGTGCACGAATACTCAAGTAGGTGAGTTGGTGTCTAAGTTGTGCTATTTTTTGTTGGGTATTTTCAATAAGTGATTGTTTAGACTTTAACGTTAGTGCAGACATCTCTAACTTCTCTTTAGCAAGCCCTCCCACTCTATAGAGTTTTGTGTTTCTTTTATGTATACTTTTTGCTAGTAACAAATCACTTTTTTGTGTATTGAGGGTTGAATTAAGTGCATCTATGTTTGAGCGTAATTCTATGGCATCTATACGTACAAGAAGGTCACCTTTTTTGACATTTTGTGACTCTTCTACATTTACTTTTTCAACATAACCTGCAAGCTTAGTAGAAAGATTTATACTTTTATTTGAGAGAACTTGTGCCATAAAAGGTGCTCTATTACTCAAATTTCCATTTCTACCTTTTATTACTGGTACACTGACAGCGTCCACACCAGGGAGTAACGTATTGTCTACCTCAATTTTTCTATTTTCTAGTACACTTTTTCCTTTTATTCCAAGTGCTATAACGCCTAACAACAGTATTACTGTAATCACAATCTTTTTATTCATTAGTTAATCCCTCTTTCCATCAGATAATCTATATAGTATGTACTCTTTTGATAATTATATTTACTTTCTATCACCTTTGCTTTGGCTAGCCATGTCTTACCTTTGGCTAAGAGTAAATCATTGAGTGTTGAAGCATCATTATCATAACGGACTTGCTCAATGCTCTGTGCTTTTTTACTTAAATGTAACCCTGCTACATTACCTAAATACGTTGCATAGTTTTGTTTTACTTTTTCTACCCCTTGGATAAGAAGCTTTTTTAAATCAAGTAGCATTTGTTCTTTTTGAAACCCTGCTTGCATTTTGGCTATCTTTGCTTTTTGTGTGTCAATGTCACGCTTACCAAAATCTACTAGGTTATAGCTCACATTTACACCTACTTGCCATAGGGTTTCATCATCCCAATTGTTTGTGGCTAAGTCTTCCCCATAGTTTTTCCCTGCATAGGCTGCTAGATTGACCTGAGGTAACGAAGATGCTTTACTTTTGGCTATCATCTTCTCTGCTTTTTTCTCTGCCATCTCTTCTACTTTTACCTTAGCTAAACGTGTAGCCTTAGTATAAAGTCTATCTATAGAATAATGTGGTTTTTTTACTTTTATGCGTACAGGACTTATTTTTTTAACACGCTTACCCACCAATGCTGAGAGTGATGCTTTGGTTGTTTCTATATTGGATGCCAAGATTTTTTCTTGTGTACGTGCTGCTTGAAGATCAGCTTTAGCTTTAAGTAAATCAATATTTGCTTTACGCCCTACACTTACTTCATTACGTATCTGTTTAGTAAGTTTTCTAAGTGCTGAAGTAAACGAACGTTGTGCACTAAATATTTCTTTTTGTGCCAGTATGGAGAGATATAAAGAACGAATATTATAAACCAACTGCTCTTTTCCCAATTTCATTTTTACTTGACTCATTTGTGTTGCAATTTTATCTATTTCCACTTGTCTTGTTTGTGCAAATCCTGTAAAAAGGGGGGCTGTGTATTTGAGTCCAGCAGAAAATATGTCCTTACTCGTAGTTATAGGTGAACCACTAGAGATTGAACTAGGAACCAAAGGAGCCAGTGTTCGTTCAATATTGTAATGTGTATAGTCACCTACAACATTTACTTCACCATACTGTTGTGCACTACTTTGCTTTCGCGTAAATTTTGCTAATTCTACTTGGGATTGACTTTGTTTAATGACTGTACTATGCTTAGTAGCATATTCTATGAGTCCATTCAGTGTACTAGCTGATAAAATCACAGACATAGTACTTAATACTAAAAGGGATTGTATAACGGGATGTTTCATAATATACTCCTATAGATTATAGAAGTATATAAAGTCAATATGGACGCAAAGTGAACCTTAGTGATTATTCCCAAAAAGGAAGTAAAAAAGCTACTTGTTCTTCTGAAAGTATCTCTGTGGTCTGAGCAATACACTTTAAGTGTACACGACTTGCTTCAGTCTTTAATTTAGCAATATCTATTAACTGTTTCTCTACACTTTTAGGATCTTCCCTATCTATCATCGCTTCTGCTACTTCATCTTCAAGTGGTTTAATCTGTTTTTTTATCTTCTTGACTGCAGCTAAAGTCTCTTTACGTACCACAAGTAGTTTCTCTTTTTGTTCTTTACTAAGCCCAAGTGCTGTTTTATCCCAATTTTCTACAAGTAGTTTTGTCATGTGAGGTAGTCCCTCAGCATTCACTAAAAATGGTGAACCTTTAAGTGCATTTAGTTTATCATTACCTTGCATCTCTTTTATCATACTTACAAATTTATCATGTGGGTAGGTAGCCAATAACTCTGTAGTAATAAGCGCCAACTCTTCTTGTGTTACTTTTCCTTTTTGGGTAGGCATTACACCAAACTGTGCTACTTTGTTTGACTCACATACAGATTTACCTGCATCTGGGTTCAATACATAGTCTGATATAAATGCTTTTTTCTCTTTGTCATTATCCATGGCTAAATTCACATGAAAGACCACTGCATCCATCGCTGGAGCTTTAAGAGAAGGTAATTCATGAAATTCTGGTGATTTGAGCATGTGACATGAAGCACATTTTTTATTTAACAGTTCAGCACCTGTTGATGCTAGTGTCATTGTAGTAGCCATAGCTATGAGTAATAGTGTGTTTTTCAAAATATATTCCTTAATAATTTTATATAAAATCATTACATTTCAACATGAACCTTATGTGAATTAGGGGTGAATTTGTAGTTTTTTCTTTAGATCAAATTTTTCAATATAAGCTTTAATATTTCTTTGTAATTTCTTTTCTTCTATTTTCAAGGTATCTTTCATAGGAAATTTCAAAAAAAACTGTGGGGGCATAATAGATGTAGATTTTTGTGGATTTTTAATATATGACAACATGGATTCTTCTATCTTTTTGATAGTACTATACTTCATTAAATATCGTTTATATATCATGGCACTTGGAATTTGCTGTGCTTTATGACACGAAAGACAATCTTTTTCTAAAGAGCCTACTTCTAAAGATTCTACTTGCCCAAACACTGCCACACTTAAAAGCAGCCATAACCTTAATTTACCCATTGTATACATGCTTGTGTTCCTTCATCTATTATAGAGCGTATGTCTAAATCATACCCATAATTTTCACACACTTGACTTACGATATGAAGCCCAATTCCAAAGCCACCTTCACTTTTATTGGCACGTTTAAAGCGTTGCATAATTTGTTTTAAGTCTTCTTGCTTTATGCCAATACCTGTATCACTTACCTCTAACATATTCTGATTCAGAACAATAGTAAGTGTACCTTCATATTTATTATATTTTATTGCATTAGAAATGAGATTATCTACTACTCTAAGTGCATCATTTTTATCTATCTTACGTATGACTTTAGGAGTGATATCTAAAACCATATTGAGTTTTTTAGCCTCAGCCATAGAAGTAAAATACTCCACACGTTCATGCACTAAATCACTCATGTTTACCGCTGTAATATGACGATGGTACTGATGATTGAGGTTCAGATAGGTTAAATCATCATAAATACGGCTCAGTGTCTTAGAGGCTATCTCTATTCGTTTGAGCTCAGGAGCATTCTCTTCATGTTTACCAAAAGTTTCTATCATCTCAATATTTGTCAGTATGGTACTTATAGGGGTATTGAGCTCATGGGTTGTGTCTTGTATAAAATGGTTCATTTTTTCCAAAGACTCTCGCATAGGAGCTACAAATAAACGTCCCAAATAATACCCCAGCAACCCAAAAAAGAGCCCTGCTGCCAACATAAAAATAAGTATTTCTTTTTGTAAATTTTCTATAGGGGTAAAATCTGTCTTTTTTCTAAGTAGTAAATACCCAGCACCCAAATAGTACGGCTCTATCTTTGAGACAGCATAAAGCATACCCTTTTCACGGGACTCTAAGCCTTGAGTAGCCTCGAGTGTACCAAAGATATATTGTTTATCTAGATCATAAATTGCAGATTGTATCTCTTTATTATAGGGATAATAAAGTTTTTCATCATTTGATTTATGTAAGTTTCGCAAGGTAGTTTTGAGCTTCTGAGCTTCATATTTCAACGTTTCTTCTTGATTGTCTAATAATTGGTGCTTTGAGTAGCTATAAAACAACCATGATGCCAATGAAAAAAGAAGCAAAGTAGATGCTAGGTAAATCACCAAGAAACGTACTAAACTCCTTTTTTCACTACTTAACAAAACGATAGCCTATATTTTTAACCGTCTCTATTTTTTCTTTTCCTATGGCTGCACGAAGTGTTTTAATATATGTTCTCAATGAACCACTACTTGGCTCTTCATCATATTCCCAAAGTGTTTTATTGATTGTATCATACCCCAAGAGTGCATTGTTATGTTGTAAGAATAATGCTAATAATTTTAACTCTTTAGTTTTTAATGGTATCTTCTTTCCATTATCCATCAATATCAACTCTTTAATATCAAAATCTACACCTTCCCCTAATGCTACTTTTTCTGCATGGGTACCAAAACTGCGTTTAAGTAGTGACTCTACACGCACAAGTAACTCTTTAAGTGCAAAGGGTTTGCGTATATAATCATCACACCCTAACTCAAAACCTTTTTCAACGTCTTCTACACTATTCAGTGAGGTAATAAATATAGCAGGGGTCTCTTTACCCTCGGCACGTATATGTTTTAAAAAATCAAATCCGCTACCATGCGGTACTTTTACATCAAGCAACATTAAATCTATATGCTTTTCATAGGCAATGTCTTGTGCCTGAAGTCCATCATATGCACAATGCACTTCATAGCCTTGGTAGGTCAAAAACTGCTTTACTGTGTCACTTAGCTGCTGGTCATCTTCAAGAAGTAAAATACTTATCGTCATTTATATAGCCCTATTACTCTTGATAATTTCTTCTCTAAGATTTATTATCCCCTTAATTCTCAAAGCCAATAATATTGTTTTCAATTTCATAATAATCCTTTACATTCATACCTTCATCATAAGATAACAAGATGAATTAAACATGAACCTTTGACAAATCTAAGCGTACTACTGTCCCTACATCTTTTTCAGACTGTACCTGTACATGTATATTTTCACTGTCACAATACGTCTTAACCAAAGCAAGGCCTATACCCTCTCCTTGACTATTCTCATCCCCTTTAAAATAACGCTCATGCACACGTAAAAGTTCAGAAGTAGTCATACCTATACCTCTGTCCTGTATGCATAGTGTATTTTCATCTAATATAAGTGAAATAAGTGCATCTTTATCTGAGTACTTCATTGCATTGACAAGTATATTGTCTAGTATTTGCTCAAAACCTATTTTATCTACTTCTATCTCATAGGGTGATATTGTTATCTCAAAAGGGTTCCTTGCTTGCTCCTGAAAAAAAGCTACCCTCTCTTCCACAAGATTTTTTAAATAAAATCTCTCTTTTTGTATCTCTTCTATCTCTTTTGTAATGGTATATACAAGTTCATCATATAGTTTTTTAAGCCTATGAGAAGAAGCATCTATGCGTTTTAAACGATTCAAAGACTTCTCATCTTTTACTGTCTTCTTTAACATACTTGTATTTGCTTCTATTGTGGACAAAGGTATATTAAGCTCATGTATAATATTCTTGGTGAGCATGGTTAAGGTACCTTCCATTTGCTTTGCAGGTGCAAATATAACAGTTGTTAACACATAACCCCACCCCATTGCAACAAACAAAACCAAAGCTCCAGCCATAAAGATGGTAAATTCACTCAAATGCCAATTTTCTAAAAAACGATACACTGCCATGAGTAAAACAGTCATCGTAACTACATAAATAATAAATACGCCATATAATTCTTTTCTACGACTTATCATCTTACTATCATCCTATAGCCTACACCACGTATATTTTCTATTTGTGTTGGAAAGTACTTTTTTAATTGGGTGATATACACACGTAATGCCCCATCACTCGCTTCTTCAGACACAGACCAAAGGTGTGATTTTATCTGCTCCAAAGGTACCACTTCTCCTTGTCCTTCTAAAAGAACAAAAAGCAATTCACTACCCTTGACACTAAGTTCTACTTTCTCATCATCCTTATACAGTACTTTAGTCAAGATATCGAAACTATATCTGCCTATCTGTACCACTTCTTTACGCACTTGCCTACGTAATACTGCATTTACACGTAACAAAAGCTCGTCCACGTCTATAGGCTTAGTAATGTAGTCATCGCCCCCTTGTATGAAGCCCTCTTTGAGTGAAGCCTTGTCATCACGAGAGGTGATAAAGATAGTCGGCGTATCATCCCCTGATGCACGTAACTTTTTCAATAAATCAAAACCACTTTCATAAGGTAAATTTACATCAAAAAGGTATAAGTCGTAATTGTTTTCATACGTCAAATCTAACGCAGAATAAGGGTCTAAAACGCAGTCCACTTTAAAACCTTCTACTTCAAGAAAATCTTGAAGGGTTTCATTAAAAAGTTTGTCATCTTCAAGTAAAAGTATTTTCAAAACTATTCACTAGTTATATGTAATCTCCAAAAGGAAATTACATTAACATCCCGCCATTGACTTTCAATGTCTCACCCGTAATATAAGAAGAGTGATCAGAAAGTAAAAATGCCACGGCATCAGCCACTTCGCTTGGCTGTCCAAAACGAGACATAGGTATCTTGGCGGTAAAAGCATCTTTTACCTCATCTTTAAGTACAGATGTCATCTCAGTTGCTATGAACCCTGGAGTAATGGTGTTATAACGTATGCCAGAAGTAGCAGCCTCTATAGCAAATGACTTAGTCATCGCAATAGTCCCACCTTTTGATGCTGCGTAGTTTGTCTGCCCCGCATTACCCGTCTCTCCTACTATAGAAGCGATGTTTATCACAGAACCAAAACGCTTTTTACGCATGATTTTCAGTGCCTCACGACAACCTATAAACGTAGACTTCAAGTTTGCCTCTATCACATCCATAAATTGTTCAGATTTCATACGCATCGCCAAACCATCTTTAGTAATCCCTGCATTGTTTACAAGGTACGCAAGCTCGCCATCTACTTCAATAATGCTCTTCATCCCTGCTACAAATGCTGCTTCATCACTCACATCAAAACCAATGACCTCAGCTTTACCACCTGCAGTTTCAATGTCAGCCTTTACTGCCTTAGCTTCAGCCTCACCAGAACGAAAGTTCACCCAAACTTTAAGTCCCTGTGACGCTAACCCCTTAGCTATCTCAGCTCCTATCCCACGACTAGCACCAGTAACCAATACATTTGTACCTGTAAATTTCATCATTACAACCTTTAAAATATTTGAAGTATTGTAACATAATGCCATTTAATCACGCCACAATCAGAACATCAAGGAGATCAAATCAAACTTACATAAAAGTCTAAGAAGCAAACAATTTATTTTTAATATCTTCAAAAATCTTATAATCATCAGGACTAATCGTATCAGAATAAATCATATGATTAAGCTGTTCTAAAATATGTAATTTAGAAAGTTTATCTTCGCATAATGCTTCGTTAATAATACTAACATGTTCATCTAAATCATATTCTCTATCCATGATTTCATAGAGAAAGTCTTTCGCTTCTTTGTGATCACAGTCAAAATTTTGCCCCATAATATCACAAAAAAGAGGTGTCTCTTTTTCCAAATCTCTGTTATCTACTTTTATAATATGTGCTAACAAAGTCCCTACAGACTCTTTTATCTTTTTTTCCATAGTTTCTCCTATTGAAAATCATTTATTCTCATAATACTAGGAAAAGAAAATTATGTCAAATTAAATCAATGCCTCATCCATCTCTTCTGGCATATTTAACCCCATAAGTTTTAGCACAGTAGCTGCTACATTATTGAGCCCACAGCCCTCTTTTACTGTACTCACACCTTCTGCCAACACAAAACACCATACTTCCCCTACTGTATGATTGGTCAGTACATGCCCCTGTGCATCTTTCATCTCTTCACAGTTACCATGGTCTGAGGTAA
>Ga0256834_1001824_pt1 | contig 13986 bp, 12 predicted proteins | sample 4281140metaG_FD_190536 | JGI IMG/M metagenome (GOLD analysis project Ga0256834, IMG submission 190536) | Hydrothermal vent microbial communities from East Pacific Rise, Pacific Ocean - 4281-140 | ecosystem: Environmental > Aquatic > Marine > Hydrothermal vents | place: Pacific Ocean: East...
TTTCACGCATGTTAGTAATAAGTTTCTCCAAATCAGGATAATCTTTATCAATATCGATGCATTTTTTTCTTAAAACTTTGTCGCCAAAAGCGATTATTGGTAATATCATTTTAGTCTATAGTCTTTGTCTATAGTCTTTTGTTTAAAGTCTAACGACTAATAACTAAAGACCACTTAAATATGTTTGTAATATAATTGTTGCACTAATTTCATCAACCAATGCTTTGTTTTGTCTTTTCTTTTTAGATAGACCACTAGCTATCATTGTTTGAAATGCCATTTTTGAAGTAAATCGTTCGTCTACTCTTTTAATAGGTATTTGTGGTATTTCTATTTTTAACTTTTCCATAAACGGAATAATTAATTCTTCACTTTGTGATGGTGTGTTGTCCATTTGTTTAGGTTCACCAATCAAAAAGAGTTCCACATCTTCATTTTTAATATAATCTTTTAAAAACTTAATTAGTTCATGCGTTTTTACGGTTGTTAAACCCGAAGCAATAATTTGCAATGTGTCTGTAATTGCTATGCCAGTTCTTTTTTTGCCGTAATCTATTGCAAGTATTCTTGCCATTCACTTTTTATTAAATTTTCGCAAAATTACTATAATTATATATTACTTTTGCTTTTTAAAGTTTTTTTATGGATAAATTAAGAGAAAGTATAGAATTAGCGTGGAATAATAAAGCGCTTTTAAAAGAAGAAAACACCCAAAAAGCAATTAGAAAAGTAATTTCATTATTAGATGAAGGGATTTTAAGAGTTGCAGAACCAATTAAAAATGATTGGCAAATAAACGAATGGGTTAAAAAAGCGGTTGTCATGTATTTTCCTATTCAGAAAATGGAAACTTTAGAGGCAGGAATTTTTGAATACCACGATAAAATTCCGTTAAAACGTAATTATAAAGAAAAAGGAATACGTGTTGTGCCACATGCAGTTGCAAGATATGGCGCATACATTTCTAAAGGCACTATTTTAATGCCTAGTTATGTGAATATTGGTGCTTATGTAGATGAAGGAACAATGGTTGACACTTGGGCAACAGTTGGTTCTTGTGCGCAAATTGGTAAAAATGTACATATAAGTGGTGGCGTAGGTATTGGTGGTGTTTTAGAACCACTACAAGCATCGCCAGTAATTATAGAAGATGATTGTTTTATAGGTTCAAGATGTATTGTTGTGGAAGGCGTTCATGTAAAAAAAGAAGCAGTTTTAGGTGCAAATGTGGTATTAACAATGAGTACGAAAATTATTGATGTAACAGGTGATAAACCTGTGATTACTAAAGGTGTAATTCCTGAAAGATCTGTTGTGATTCCAGGTAGTTATACTAAAGAATTTAAAGCAGGTAGTTTTAATGTACCTTGCGCATTAATTATTGGTAAACGAAAAGAAAGTACTAATAAAAAGACTTCTTTAAATGATGCGCTTCGTGAAAATGATGTTGCTGTTTAAAGTAATTTAAAGGATTGATAATTATGGAAAAACCTAAATTTAAATTTTTAATATATGTTGGGCAAGTTTTCGGATTTCCAATTGCGCGTCCGTTACAAGCAGAAATAAAAAAAAGAGGTTTTGAGGTTGCTTGGTTTAATGAAATCCCTTCTAATAATCAATATATTAAGAAAGGAGAGAGATTTTTAAAAACTGTAGAATCTGTTATGGAATATTGCCCAGATGTTGTTTTAGTAGCAACAGATTTGGTTCCAAGTTTTTTTCCAGGAATTAAAGTACAAATATTTCATGGTTTCCCTGCAAATAAAAGAAAAGGTACAGACCAATTTATTATTAGAGGTTTTTATGATTTGTATTGCACTCAAGGACCTACATCTACATTAGTCTTTAAAGAAAAAAGTTGTAAACTGAAACATTTTGAAGTAGTAGAAACAGGTTGGTCTAAAATGGATCCACTTTTCCCGTTAATAAAAAGAGTTCCGAATAAAAAACCTGTTATTTTGGTATCTTCGACCTTTACAAAAAAGTATAGTTTGGCGTTTAATCCTGAAGTTGTTCGAGAATTAAAAAATTTGTCTAAAATTGGAAAATGGCATTTTGATGTTGTATTGCACCCTTTAATTAGTAAGGAAGTTAAGGAAGAATTTAAAGCAATGCAAAATGAAAATTTTGTTTATCATGATACTACTGATTTAATTCCATTATTTAAAAAATCAGATGTTATGCTTTGCGACACTTCTTCTGCTTTAATTGAATATCAATTACAAAATAAACCAGTAGTTACTTTTAGAAATAATATGCCCTTACCAAGTTATTATAATATAACCGACGTTTCTGAAATTGAACAAGCAATTACGACTACTTTAACAAGACCAGGAAATTTAATGAAAGAAATTGAAAAATATACAAATGAATCTCACCCTTACTTTGATGGTAAATCAAGTGAAAGAGTAATAGATGCGTGTGTAGATTTTTTAGAGAATAAAAAAGTAAAGAGAAAACCATTAAACCTGATTAGAAAGTATAAAATGAGAAAAAAGTTAAATTACTTTAAATTTTTTAATAAAAAATGTATGAAATAACTTAGAGATTTATTTAAAAAACAAACAATTTAAAAGAATGATTAACTAATGAAAATACTTGTAATACAGCAAAAAATGATTGGTGACGTTTTGGTAAGTACGGTGATTTGTAAAAATTTACGTAATGCTTATCCAAATGCTCAGATTGATTATATGGTGTACAAAAGCACAATGCCAGTCTTACAAGGTCATAAAGAGATTGATAATATTATTGTTTTTGAAGAAAAACATCGTAAGAATAAATTACAACTTTTTAAATTGATTCATTCAATTAGAAAAACAAAGTATGACATTATTATTGACTCATATTCTAAACTAGAAAGTTTTCTAACCGTTTTTTTATCAGGAGCAAAACAAAAAATATCCTACAAAAAAAAGGCGCGAAATTTTTTATATACAGATAATGTACCAATGTTACAAACCGCAAAAACAAATATTGGTTTAACTTTAGAAAGAAGATTATCTTTATTAAGACCATTAAATCTAACTATAGATTTTGATGTAACCCCTAAATTATTTGTAACTGAAACTGAAAAAGAATTAGCGACACAAATATTCAGAGATAATAAATTAGATTTGTCTAGGCCAACTATAATGTTATCGATTATTGGTAGTTCTGAAAATAAAACATATCCGTTAGAATATATGGCAAAAATAATTGACTTTATTGCTGCTAATTTTAACGCAAATTTATTATTTAATTATATTCCAAATCAAATAGATCAAGCACAACAAGTGTATGATAATTGTGAAAAGGAAACGCAAAAAAATATATTCTTTAATGTTTTAGGTAAGAGTTTACGAGAATTTATTGCTATAATGAACGCTTGCGATTTTATAATTGGTAATGATAGTGGTTCTATTAATATGGCGAAAGCACTTGGCAAACCGTCGTTTATTATTTTTTCGCCATGGATTCATAAAAAAATGTGGGCAACTTTTGAAGATGGAACTTCACATGATTCTGTACATTTAAAAGATTTTAAACCAGAATTATTTCAAAATAAAACGGATAAAAAATTAAAACAGGACTCTTTAAAATTGTATCCTTTTTTAAAACCAGAATTTATTTATAATAAATTAGGTTTGTTTTTAGAAAACAGAAAATCTTCAAAAATCATACCTACGGATTTTAATACTTTGTATAATAAAAGTAGAAAAGACTTGTTATCCGCTTTAATAATTAGTTTTAATGAAGAAGATAATATCGAAAATGTAATAAATAATTTAGATTTTGCCGATGAAATTATTATTGTAGATTCTTTTAGTACCGATAAAACAGTTGAGATAATTAAGAAGTTTGAACATGTAAAATTAATTCAAAATAAATTTGAAAACTTCTCAAAACAACGAAATTTTGCATTGCAACAAGCAAATCATGAATGGATTTTATTTATTGATGCCGATGAAGAAATTACACCAAAATTAAAAAATGAAATTACGCAAGTCTTAGAAGATAGTAATGGTAATATTGCTTATGAAATGTATCGTAATTTTTATTTTAACAATAAGTTGTTGAAATATAGCGGTTGGCAAACAGATAAAGTGTTTCGGTTTTATAAAAAATCAAATGTATTATATGAACCAACTAAATACGTTCATGAGACATTAAATGTAAAAGGGAAAACCAGCATATTTAAAAATAGATTAAATCATTTTTCTTTTATTAGTTTTGAGGATTATAAGAGTAAAATGGATCAATATGCTAAATTAAGAGCTGTTGAATTATTTGAACATAAATTAAAACCTAATTTTTACCATTTTTATATAAAACCATTGTATCGTTTTTTTAACCATTATATTTTAAGGTTTGGTTTTTTAGACGGTAAAAATGGAATAACTATATGTAGACTAAGCGCTTATGGCGTTAGACAACGATATGTGGAATTAAAAAAATTATACGCTAAAGAGTAATTATTTTCTCCCTAAATACTTTTGTTTCAGTCGTTTTTTTCGAAAATATTTTTCTTGAAATTTTGCGGTCAGATTCCACATTGTATTATAAATTTTAGTGTAGTCTTCGTTTATAAGTTTTGCATATTCGTCACTCATAATAGCAACCATTTCTTTTTTTGGAGTAAGTCTAGAAAAGTTTACCATTCGTTCATCGAAAGAAAGCGTTTTAAAATGCATCCTATTTAAATCTACTAAGTAGAAGTCATAATCTTCGCCATTTTTTTTAATTAATGTATTACCAGGCGAATGATCTAAAAAGCAAATATTATTTTCATGTAGTTTGTAGGTAAACTGTGTAAATTGCCTTAAAATGGTTTCGTGATTTGGGTAATTTGGATTTTCGACTAATTCTCTATATGTTAAATCACAATCTAGATGTTCGCTAATGTAATAACTTTCTTTTAAAAAAAGCAATGATTTTTTTTTGAAATATGCTATTGGTTGTGGTGTGCCAATATTTAATTGAGTTAATTTATTTGCATATTCAAAAGAACGTTGTGCTTTTGATTTTCTAAGAAATCGATAAATAATTTTGTTTATTAAATTTGGTACTTTAAATGATTTAATATTTAATATTTTACCATCTAACTCAAATAATTTGATGACATTTCTATTTGGATTTCCAAAAATTTCACCTGAATTATTAAAATTATTGATTATAGCATTGAGTTGCTTTTTTTTGTTTTGAAAAGTGTGAAAAATCGTATAATTCATTTACTATAATAAACTGCTTTTAAGAGGTAACAAATGTAGTATTTTCAATATTAATTAAATAAGTAAAATGTGCTTTATTTTTATAAGTTTTCAAAGATAGTAGAATCACATTAATATTTTTTTATATTTGTTGCATAAAAATTAACGATTAGAAAATAATTTATGTTTGATATAGCTGTAATTTTAGTTAATTTTAATTCATCACAATATACAATAGAGGCTATTAATTCTATTGTTGAAAATACTACAAGAACAATAAAGTATCAAATCATAGTAGTTGATAATGGTTCGAGATATGAAGATTATCAAAAACTTGAGAGTCAATTGCAAAACAAGAAAAACTTAACGTTAATTAGAAGTAAAATTAACACAGGTTTTGGTACAGGTAATATGATTGGTGTCAATAGGGCAAATGCAAAATATTATGCTTTAGTAAATAATGACACAGTAATAAATAACGATTGTTTATCAATTTTACAAAATTATTTGCAAAATAATAGCAATGTTGCTCTTTGCGCGCCACAAGGTTTTGATGAAAATAATGAAGTTTTGAAATCGTTTGATCATTTTTTAACTTTAAAACGAGAACTTTTTGGTAGGAAAATATTTGAAAAAATAAATTCAAAAAAATATCCTAAAAGAGATAAAGTTTACAGAACTCCTGTAAAAGTTCAAGCAATTCCAGGGTCTTTTATGTTTGTTGATGCTAAACAATTTGATTTGGTTGGTGGTTTTGATACAAATATTTTTTTATATTATGAAGAAACGGACTTAGCATTTAGATTAAGTAAATTGAAAACAAAAAATGAATGTTACCTAGTGCCAAAAGCACAATATGTTCATTTTAAAGGTAAAAGTACTTCAAAAAATTTTTCTATTAAAAAAGAAATTAAAATATCATTATTGTATGTTTTAAAGAAGAATTCGTACTTGAGTTATTTATTTTTGCGTTGTTATCTTATAGTTCAATATTTTTTCAAGTCATTATTTAAACCCAAATATTTTAGTTTGGTTACTTTGTTTTTAAAAGGAGCACCTTTGTCTAGTTCATTAAAACAATCACAAATAATTCAAAACAAATAGAATGAATATTTTGCATATTTCAGCAGTTAAAAATTGGGGTGGCGGAGAAAATCACCTAGAAAATTTGTATAAAGAGGTTTCTGAGAACCATAAAGAACATAATCAATATATAATTTGTGCTAAAAATGGTTTGTTTCATGAACGATTAAAAAAAGGAGATTTTAATTTTATACCCGCACCATTAAAGATAAAAATGGATTTAAGATTTTCTTTAACGATTAAAAAGGTTTGTAAATCTAAAAAGATTGATATTATTCATATTCATGATCCAACAGCTTTAACATTATCTGTTATTGCAGATCGTATTTTTAATAATTTGCCAGTATTTGTGTTTAGTAAAAAGACATCATTCCCTATTAAAAACAGAAAACAAACGTTATTTAAATATAATTATAAAAAGATAAAAAGAATAATCTGTGTTTCGAATGCAACAAAAGAAGTGACTTTAAAGAGTATTGATGATAAGTCGAAAGTTGTTACTATTTATAACGGAATCCGTTTTGGTAATAAAATAGATAAAACGGAATTCAAACTTCGAGATAAATATAAAATTAATAAAAACACAACTTTAATTGGCACTATAGGTAATCACATTAGAGCCAAAAACTTATTGACTTATATAGAAGTAGTTAATGAAATAGTGAATGTTAGAAAAATAACAAATTTTCATTTTATTCAAATAGGAATGTTTACAGATAGGTCCGAAATGTATTTTGAAAAAGTGAAAGAGTATAGTTTAGAGAACTTTATCACATTTACAGACTTTATAAATAATGCTTCTGCATTTCTACCTCAATTCGATATTTTTTTACTGACATCTCAATCTGAAGGTTTGCCACAAGTAATAAATCAAGCATTTTATCATAAAGTACCAGTTGTAAGTACAAATGTTGGCGGTATAAAAGATATTATTATAGATGGAGAAAATGGATTTTTAACAGAAATTGAAGATTCAAAAAAGTTAGCAGATTATTTAATTGCCATTCAGAAAGACGATAAATTAATTAAACAATTTACTAAAAAATCATATAAACAAGTTGTAGAAGGATTTTCAACAGTAACCATGGCAGAAAAAACAATACATTTGTACCAAGAAATATTAAACTCAAAATAGATATGGATTACGAAAATAAACCAGATGGTTATTACAATGATGACAGAGAAGAGATGCTAGTTTTTTTACCAAAAAAGGCAACTAAAATTTTAGATGTAGGTTGCGGTAATGGTGTTTTTTCAAACTCAATTATTAGAAAAAGTAATGCAGAAGTTTGGGGAATTGAATTAATGCCAAAAGAAGCCGAAATTGCAAGAAAAACATTGCATAAAGTATTTACAGGTCCTTGTGAGGAACAAATAAATAATCTACCAGATAATTATTTTGAAGCTATTTATTTTAATGATGTGTTAGAGCATTTGGTTGATCCATATATGGTTTTAGAGAAAATTAAATCTAAATTAGCACCAAATGGCGTAATTATAAGTTCCATACCTAATATTAGATATCATAATGTTTTTATTAAATTAATATTTAAAAAAGAATTTGAATACCAAAGTTTTGGTGTGTTAGATAAAACACATCTTCGATTTTTTACTGGAAAAAGCATTAAAAATATGTATCAAAATTTAGGATTTGAAATCATAGAACATAAAGGTATTAATGGTAGTAAATCATTAAAACCAATTTTGTATAATATTCCATTATTGTTTTTAGCTACGGATATTAAATATCCACAATATGCTACAGTTGTAAAAATAAAAAAATAAATAATTTTGAGTAGTGAACTATATTTAGCTATTGATTCTTTAGAAAAAGAAGAACTAATTGTTTATCCAACAGATACAATATATGGTATTGGTTGCGATGCAACAAGCAGTAAAGCGGTAAGTCAAGTTTTTGAAATAAAACAACGAGAAGAAAGTAAAAGTTTAATTGTTTTAGTTTCGTCTATAGTTATGCTTAATAAATATGTAGAAATTATTCCAAAAGAGATTATTAATTATTTAAAAACAAATGAAAAACCAACAACGATAATTTATAATAATCCATTAAATCTAGCTAAAAATATTATTGCAAAAGATAATACAATCGCGATTAGAATTGTTTTTAAAGGGTTTTGCCATGAGTTAATCAAAACATTCGGTAAACCAATTGTTTCTACTTCTGCCAATATATCAAATAAACCAGCGCCAATAAATTTTAAAGATATTGATGAAAGTATTTTATCAAAAGTAGATTATGTTGTTAATTTGCCATTAGAAAATAAAAGCAATAAACCATCCACCATAATAAAATTTGTAAATGGTAAAATTGAATTTTTAAGAAAGTAAATTTTTTGTACCTTTTAGTAAAGAACCAACCTTATATGAACTTAAATACCTTAAATGGTTCAAAAAAAAACTACATAAAAGTCTTAAATCACTAGTAAGAATCAATACAATTAAAGAATTAACTTAAACACCTTAAATGGTTCAAGAAAAATAAATTGCAAAAAACAAACTACATAAAAGCCCTAAGTCACCCAGTTTTTGAATTTATCAAAAAAGCAGTAGAGGAAACCAAACTAGAATCTTACGTAATTGGTGGTTTTGTGCGTGATTTCATTTTGCAAAGAGGTAAGGCAAAAGATATTGATATTGTTGCAGTTGGTAGTGGAATAGAACTTGCAAAAAAAGTAGCATCGCTTTTACCAACCAAACCCAAAGTACAGATTTTTAAGACATATGGTACTGCAATGCTGGTATTTGAAGATATAGAAGTCGAATTTGTAGGAGCGCGAAAAGAATCTTACACAGAAGATAGTAGAAATCCAATTGTAGAAAATGGTTCTTTACAAGATGATCAAAATCGAAGAGATTTTACCATAAACGCATTAGCAATTAGTTTAAATGAGAATAATTATGGCGAATTATTAGATCCGTTTAACGGAATAAAAGATTTAAAAAACAAAATAATTCGCACACCATTAGATCCAGATATTACCTATTCTGATGATCCGTTGAGAATGATGCGCGCTATTCGTTTTGCATCTCAATTAAATTTTGAAATTGTAGAAGAATCCATCAACTCATTAACAAAAAATGCCAGTAGAATTGATATTATTACTAAAGAGCGCATTGTTGTAGAGCTAAATAAAATCTTATTAAGTAAAAAACCTTCTAAAGGTTTGTATTTATTATTTAAAACAGGGTTGTTAAAACGAATTCTGCCAGAATTGGTTGCTTTACAAGGAGTCGAATATAAAGATGGTCAAGGACATAAAGATAATTTTTATCATACTTTAGAAGTAGTAGATAATATTGCTGAAATGACTGATAACCTTTGGTTGCGTTGGACAGCATTGTTGCATGATATTGGTAAAGCACCAACAAAACGTTTTGAAAAAAAACAAGGTTGGACATTTCATGCACATGAATTTGAAGGTTCTAAAATGGTATATCATATTTTTAAGCGATTAAAAATGCCACTAAATGATAAAATGAAATATGTTCAAAAATTGGTTTTTTTAAGTTCAAGACCAATCATTTTAGCAGAAGACGTAACCGATTCTGCAGTAAGAAGATTGATTTTTGATGCGGGTGATTTAATAGATGATTTAATGACGCATTGCGAAGCAGATATCACAACTAAAAACCCAAAGAAATTTAAAAAGTATATGAACAATTTTAAAATTGTTCGTCAGAAAATTAAAGAAGTAGAAGAACGAGACCAAGTTCGTAATTTTCAACCGCCAATTTCTGGTGAGTTAATTATGAAAACCTTTAATCTAAAACCTTGCCGTGAAATAGGCACAATTAAAGATGCCATAAAAGAAGCAATCTTAGATGGCAAAATACCAAATGAATATAATGCTTGTTATGATTTTATGCTTAAAAAAGGTGTTTTTTTGGGATTAATAAAAAGTTGATTGAATTTAACATAAAACTTTGATTTTATTCCTGTAAAGTTTGTTAGTTTTGTGTTTCAAAAATAATTAATTTAAATAAAAACAAAATGAAAAAAATTGCATTCCAAATTACCGTATTCTTTTTAAGTATGATTGTATTAAGTTCTTGTGGGTCAGATGACGGTAACGATCTAGTAATAACGACAGTTACAGAAGATAAAGAAAATATTCAAAGTTCAGTAGACTTGTTCTTGGGTTGTTTAGAAAATTTCGAAAATGGCGATTTTTCTACAGCAGTAAAGAATTTTTTTGAAGTTTCAAACGGCGAATTTATGACTGCATTTGGAGAAAATTTAATAGATCAGTTAGATAATTTCAATATAGATACAAATAATTTTAACTTTAATGCACATACTGGTACTTATACTTGGAGTTCAACTACACAAAGTTGGAATTTTATTACAGGAACTAATGAAATGGTTTTCTTTTTTCCATCTGAGCAAAATTCTAGTAGCAATAATTTAGAAGTTGCAATTACTTCATATGCATCTCAAACCGTAACTTTTGACAATCAAGATTCATTAGCACCAACAAGTATTAGTGGCTATGCAAAAGAAAATGGAACTACAATTTTTACTGTTGATCTATCTAATGTTACTTATGAGACAAATGATAATTTTTCTTTTCCATCTAACTTTAATTTAGAAATATTTATGGCGCCATTTACACATACTTTTAATTTAAGCAAAAACACAAACACACAGTTTGACTTTTCTTATGATTTTCAAGATAATAGTGGTTGTATTACAAGTCTTTCTTCATTAATTAACTTAAACACATCCGATTATCAAAATATTGTTGGAGCTGCAGATTTTCAAGATGCTGTAGGTACAATTAGACATCAAGATTTAGAGGTTAGGTATTCTGTTGAAATTGATGATATTGAAGCAATTGAAGATCCAACAGTTTTACAAATAAACCAATTAGTAGATGCTGAAGTTTACTATAACAATGCTAAAATTGGTGATTTAGAATATAATGAGGATGCTAATGGGGATGATTTTGTAACTATTATTTATAGTGATGGTACAAGTGATAATGTGAATATTTATGTTGGAAATGATTTTGTAGACCAACTAGAAACTATTTTTACTGCGTTTATTAATTAAATGAAATTTCCATTTTCAATTATAATTTTTCTGCTTACACTCATTTGTTTTGCTCAAGAAACAAATGAGTATAAGCAAAAAAACAGCTTTTTTCCGAAACAATATAAACATCAAATAGGTATTGGCGCTACAGATTTTTTAAAAGTAGTCTTTAATTCTAATGAAGAGACATATACTTTAGAATATCGTTATGCCTATAATAAAAAATATTCTTTACGAGTTGGTGCAGATTATTTTAGTGTTACAGATGATAATGGTTCTACAGAGTTAGGTTTGAAATTAGGTGTAGATAAAAGTTTAAAAATTCTTAAACATTGGGAGTTTTATTACGGAATAGATTTACTAACAAAGTACGAAAAATTTGAAAGCAGTAATATCGAAATCTATAAAGTTGGAGTCGCACCAGTTTTTGGTGTTAATTACTATATAAGTCCGAATTTTTCTCTAGGAATTGAACCGATTTTTTTAATGCAATACAATCGTGAAATAGATAAAGATACGTTTGGCGATTCAACGACTGACTATTATAAATTTGGTTTTGAACGTGTTGGTTTTATTCAGCTTAATTTTTATTTTTAGACCTTATTAATCAGGTTTTAACATAAATAAAACTTTCTTCTAGAATTTTATTTACTCCTTATTTTTATTTTCCAATCTATATTCTAAGTCATTATACAAGTAAGACGCAGTAACAATATGACTTAAGGCGTCTTTTGCTAATTCAGGATCTAAAGTAGTTTTTGTCATTTTATCACCTTTGGTAACTTTAAATTGTACAGGTTTTGTTTTAGCTTGTAAAACCACTAGATCATCTCCGTTTCTAAAAGCATTTGTAGTATGAAACTGCATAATTGCTCTACCAGGAATGGAATCATTTAATGTATATATATTTCTACCAACCATTGGTGTTTTTACATCCATACCAACTAAATCTAATAAAGTAGGCGGAATATCAATTTGACTCATTAACTTATCATAGGTAATTCCACCTTCTACATTCGGTGCTATAATTAATGCTGGAATATGAAATTTATTAATTGGTATTAAATCATTTCCCCAAGTTCTTGTGTTGTGGTCTGCAACAATAATAAAGACTGTATTGTTATAATACGCTTCGTTTTTAGCAATTTTAAAAAATTGACCAATCGCATAATCGGCATATTTTATAGCATTATTCACGGTATTTTTTTCTTTGTCGTATAACTCAATTTTTCCGTCAGGAAATTCAAAAGGATCATGATTAGAACTCGAAAAAACCAATGAGAAAAAAGGTTTCTCTTCATACGAAGTAAATAATTGATTTGCTTTACGCATTAAGGATTCATCTGAAATCCCCCAAGTACCTTCAAAGTCAATTTCTTCTTTTTCATAATCGTTTTCATCAATAATATTATCAAATCCGTTACCATTAAAAAAAGAAGCCATGTCGTCAAAATTGGCAGAACCGCCATAGATAAAACTAGTTTGGTAACCTTTTCTTTTTAAAGCATCTGCAAGTGTAAAAAAACCATTTTTAGACTTCCCTAATTTCACGACACTTCTTGAAGGTGTTGGTAAAAAGCCTGAGGTAACTGCTTCAATACCTCGAACACTTCTAGTACCAGTTGCGTATAAATTAGTTAACAGCATACCTTCTTTAGTTAAAGCGTCAATATTTGGTGTTAAAGGTAAACCGCCTAAGCTACCTACATATTCTGCGCCAAGACTTTCTTGTAATAAAATGACTAAATTAAAAGGTTTATCACGTTTGTGCGTACTTTTTTGCTCGTGTAATAAAGGTATATCGGTATCTAAAAAAGTACAATCAGCTGTCATGTATTTTTTTACTCGTTTTAAGGCTTCATCTTTAGGCAATGTTCCATACATTTTTGCCATATCTTCTTCATTTTTAAGATTGTATAAGGCAAAACCAGCAGTATAAAAAGAATTTAAAGCAATACTATTTGTAAACTGATCGTTCGAAAAAACAGCATTACTCGCATTAATTGGTCTAATAGAAGTTAGGCTAGAACGAGCAGCAAAGAATAATAAAAACGCAACAATAGGAAATGCTATTACACGTATTTTAAAATTAGGAATAGGATAAGATTTAAATATTTTCCCACCTTTTTTTATAGCAAAATAGATAACAATACTTAAAACTATTCCAGCAATTAGCATAATAACACCATAACCTTTTACAAGTGTGGTGATTACTTCTTTTGGATAAACTAAATATTCAATAAATAAACGGTTAGGTCTAGTGTCGTATTGTATTAAAAAACTTGGTGTTGCTAATTCCATAAAAAGAATTAAACATAAAAAAAACATAAGATAGATTTTCAGGATACCCCATATTTTAGATAAAAATCCATTAGGTAATAAAAAAATTAATACGGTTGGTAAAAAAGCGACATAGGCTAATATGATTAAATCAAATCGTATTCCTATAGGAAATAAATATGCAAACTCATCTACATTTGAAATTCGAGAAGAAAACATAAAAAATAATAGAATCCTACTTAAATTGGTAATTAGTAAACCAGCAATAAAAAAATTTAGAATCGGTTTTAAAAATTTTAATTTATTCATAATTTTGTTTTTAATTAATGACTTACAATTCGCATAAGTTCTGCACAAAAAATAGCTCCAACCGTACCA
>Ga0256834_1001825_pt1 | contig 13985 bp, 14 predicted proteins | sample 4281140metaG_FD_190536 | JGI IMG/M metagenome (GOLD analysis project Ga0256834, IMG submission 190536) | Hydrothermal vent microbial communities from East Pacific Rise, Pacific Ocean - 4281-140 | ecosystem: Environmental > Aquatic > Marine > Hydrothermal vents | place: Pacific Ocean: East...
GAGGGGTGACCGCCTTGGCGCAGGTGACGGCACGCTCAATGACGGTTTTGGAGGGGGCGCGCAGTTTGTCGTAGTCGTTGCCTTCCACATGAATAATACGCCGTACCGTCGCGTTGTATTCGTCGGAGTAGATGTCGCAGGTCTCCAACAGGTTGGCGTATTGGCTTAACGCCTCTTGCAGAGCGCTAATCTGCGCTCGCGCTTCCAGCCTGTTTTGACAGTAGTTATCGGCGTTTGCTTTGACGGTTTGGGCTTTGGCCAGGTTCTTTTTGGCTGTTTTGCCCATTGAGAAGCCTTTGGCCATCAACCAGACCACCAGGGCAAGAAGCACAAGCAGGGCAATGCCCACATAAGGGTGGCCGTAGGAGGGGTAGTAAAAATCACCGCCGATAAAAGTGAGAATCTTCATGATATTGTCGGGGTTGGTGAAGGTTTCGGGCTTTAAAGGCAGACCCACCGCCACCGCGCCGCCCGCCAAGGCTGTCGCCAGGGCGATCAGCGTGACCAGAAGGGCGATAAAAGAGGAGCCCCCTTTGCCTTTGTTGATGTTTTCTATCTTAACCGGTTCACAGGAGAGCCGGTCAATCAGTGCCACCGCTTCGGCCCGGCTGGAGGGCGGTTCGTTTTGGGGATCATGCCGTTCTGTTCCCTCGAAGGTTTCGTAAAGGCGTTGGAGCAGTTCACGGCTCTTTTGGATGAGAGCTTTTTTGATTGTATCAACCCGTTCGGCGGTTTTAAGTAGCTCCTCGCGGCTTTTGAGAAAGGTTTCGTCGCTTTGCGAGACCTTTTCAACGGCTTGTTGTACAAGTTTTTCGGCCCGGTTTTGATGCTCAATGGCACTAAACATCATAAGACTCCTAAATTGGGATAAATGTTTCTATATTTTGCCAAAAAAGCGGTTTAAGTTTTATTGACGCGCTAATAACGCAGTTTCATGGCCCTTTGCGCTTCCCGTTCGGCGGTTTTTCGTTTAAGGGTTTCGCGTTTGTCGTAGAGCTTTTTCCCTTTGGCCAGGGCGATTTGGAGTTTGGCCCGGTTCTTTTCATTAAAATAGAGCATCAGCGGCACAATGGCCAGCCCCTCCTGTTTGACGCGGCCGTACCATTTGTCGATCTGTTTGCGGTGCATGAGAAGACGCCGGGGCCGTTTTTCATCGGGGCGGTAGTGGGGGTTGGTGGTCTCCAAAAGCGTGATATGCATACCAAAAACCCACGCTTCGCCTTTGATAATGCGCACGTAGGCGTCTTTGAGATTCACCCGTCCCATGCGGATACTTTTGACTTCGCTCCCTTTGAGTTCAATACCCGCTTCCAGGGTCTCCAAGACTTCGTAATCGTGCCGGGCTTTTTTGTTGGTGGTGACAATCTTGATGGACATGGCGGCAATTATAGCGCAACTTTGAAAAAGGTACTGCCGCTACCGCTAAGAAACCACCGGCTGTTGGTCGGGGGGGTCAGCCTGGGACAGACCGCCCTGGCGGCCGGGTAGAGATCATTGGCTTCGTCGGGGGCGAGCTCTTGTAAAAGGTCCATGCTTGGGCGCTTGAGCCACGCTTTGCCCGCCTCACTTCTGGCTTGGTCAAGCAGGTGGGCACGGTAGTAGCCGTAGACCTTGGCGGTGTCGCAGGCGGTGTCGGGGGTGTGGAGCGTCAGGGCGGGGGGCTCCTCTTCAAAAGGTTGAATACGCTCTCCGATCCCTTCGACATTGGCACTGGGGTAGTCGTAGATAAAAAATGGGACGTCGGCGCCTATCTGCTCCCCCAGTTTTGCCAGTTTTTTAAGCGGCAGGTTCAGGCCTGCGATTTTATTACAGGCTTTCAAAAAGGTCGCGGCGTCGGAACTGCCGCCGCCCAGCCCGGCGCCGGCGGGGATTTTTTTGTCAATAAAAAGGGTATGCGCGTCAAAAAAGCGCTCCATCTTCTCTCTCTCAAGCGCGCAAAGCAGTGCATATGCCCGGGTGAGGGTATTGTTTTGGGGAAGCGTGACAGAGGCGCGCCAGCGGAATCGGCGACCGGTAGGGCGGGAAGGGATGAAAGAGAGGGTATCGGTGAGCGTATGAAGGCGGACAAAACGGGAGCGCAGGGTATGGTACCCCTCTCTCGTGCCGGTGATTTTAAGGAAAATGTTTACTTTGGCGGGCGCTGAGAAGGTCATGACCGGGGTTGTCGCAGTTGGTTTTTCAGACGCTTTAGCAGATTCTCGTCCGCTTTCTCGGCCGCTTTCTGGTTCTCTTCCTCAATGGCCTGTGCCAGCTCTTCGCGCAATATCCTTAACTCTTTGGGCGCCTCGATACCGATGCGAACACTGTTTTTTTCAACGGCCACAACGGTAATGACAATATCGTCGCCTATACGGATCGCCTCATCTTTTTTGCGTGTTAATATGAGCATCGTTTCACCTTATTCAGCAAATAGACAGCGCTACCATCCTCTTTAAGCTCTATAATAGCGAAAAAATCTTTGAAGACAAGGGTATAGACGCCGGGTAATCGGTTTTCAAAATATTTGGCCGAAAGCTTTTTCCCCAAAAAGATATCCTCTTCTTTGCCCAGATAGCGGTTGGGGGGCGGGGCCAGAAAGTCGATAGGATCAAGCGCCTTCTCGTTCTCAAACAAAAACGCTCCCTCCCGTATCCTCTCCAGGGCGCTCAACGCCCCCGCGCATCCGAGCGCTTCGGCCACGGCTTGGCCCAGGGAGCGGATGTAGGTGCCCTCGGAAACCGTCGCCTCAAAGGTGATAAAGGGGTGGCGGTAATGAAGCAGGGTAAGGGCGTGAATGTGGGAAGTTACCGGTTGCAGGGTCGTCCTCTCGCCCCGTCGGGCCAGGGTGTAGGCGCGTTGGCCCGCCACTTTTTTGGCGCTAAAGGCCGGGGGGGTGTAGGTAAAGGGGCCGACAAAGCCCTCCAAGGTCTCTTTGACGCGCACAAAAGGCAGTGGCGCGGCGGGTAAAACGCGGGTGACGCCCTCAATGTCCAGTGTCGGGCTCTGGGCCCCCAGCCACAGCGTGGCCCGGTAGGTTTTCGGGGTCTTTTCAAGAAAACGGAAAAGCTTGGTGTACTGCCCAAACGCTACAATCAGCGTGCCTGTCGCGAACGGATCGAGCGTGCCCGAAAAACCCGCCTTCTTGACGCCGTAGCGCCGTTTGAGGCGCGAAAGGTAGGCGTTGGAGGAGAGAAAGAGGGGTTTTCTCGCGACAAAAAGGCGGTTGGGACACGCCATCTACACCTTCTCCACAAACGAGGAGAGGATCTCCTTGCGGTCGCCCCCGAAGTTGATTTTGAGTTTGTAGTCCCGTCCGGCCCGGGCCACCTCCAGCACCCGCCCGATGCCGAAAATCTTGTGTTTGACCAGATCCCCTTTTTTGTAACCGGTGCTCTTTTCAATGGAGAGCGCCCCTTTAAGGAGTCCCGCTTCGGTAAGAAACCGGCTCTTTTCCAGGTGCTTGCGCCGCCCTTTGTGAAACCTGCTTTGGACGGTTGAGAGGGTGAGGGTCTCTTTGGCCCTTGTCATGGCCACGTAGCCCAGGCGCCGCTCCTCTTCCATGTCGCACCCGTCACCCAGAAGGGGAAAGAACTCCTCCTCCATGCCGATGACAAAGAGGTGGGCAAACTCCAGCCCCTTGGAGGCGTGCACGCTCATGATGGAGATCTGCTCACCTTGAATCTGGTCCTGGTCGCTCTGAAGCGAAATTTCGTTCAAAAACGTATCCAGGCTCATGTCGGGGTTTTTCTTGACCATATCCCGAAAAAGGCCGTAAAACTCGTCGAGGTTAAGCACCCGCTCCATGCCGTCGGGCAGGGAGGCGTAGTAGTTTTTCAGGCCGATGGTTTTGTCAAACTGGTCGATAAAGCCCATAACGGAGTGCTCCAGTATCTCCTGCAAAATCTCCAGGTCGTTGATAAAGCGGTTGACGGCGGCGTAGGCCTTTTTGCTCAGCAGTTTGGAGAGTTCGGCTTTGGGGGTTTCGGCCAGGTACTGGTAGAGCGAGAGGCGCTTTTCGTAGGCGGCTTTTTCGATCTTGTCGATGGTGGCTTTGCCGATTCCCCGTTTGGGGCGGTTGATGACCCGTTTGAAACTGAAATCATCATGGCTGTTGGCGATGATGCGCAGATAGCTGATGGCGTCTTTGATCTCGGCCCGCTCATAAAAACGCACGCCGCCCACAAGTTGGTAGGCGATGCCCGCGCGCCCAAGCCCCTCTTCCAAAGAGCGGGAGAGTGCGTTGATGCGATAAAGTACCGCGATCTCCCCGGCGGGAACCCCTTCGTTCATCAATCGCTTGACGGCGTCGGCGATTTTGTCCGCTTCCTCCTTTTCATCCACGCTTTGAAAAAGCGTGATCTCCTTGCCTTTGCCCTTGACGCTTTTGAGGGTTTTGCCCAGCCGTCCCCGGTTGTGGCCGATAAGCCGGTTGGCCGCCTCAAGAATCTGTTCGGTGGAGCGGTAGTTGATCTCCAGTTTGATCACTTTGGTCTTCTCAAACATTTTGGAAAAATCCAGAATGTTACGGATATTCGCCCCGCGCCATCCGTAGATGCTCTGATCGTCATCACCCACCACGCAGAGATTGGTATGGGTGTCGCACAGTTTCTTGAGTAGTTGTAGTTGCAATTCGTTGGTATCCTGGTACTCATCCACCATAATGTATCGGTAGCGCCGGCTGGTCTCTTCGCGCAGGTCGTCGTGGGTCGCCAGCAGTTCGTAGGTGAGCATCAAAAGGTCGTCAAAATCGACCAGGTTGTTCTCAATAATATAGTTTTGGTACTTCTGGTAGATAGCGGCGATCTTTTTGTACTGGGGGTGTTCGGCCTGGGCCACCGCTTTTTCGGGGGTGATGAGCGAGTTTTTGTAACGGCTGATCTCGCTGGCGATCAGTGAGGTGGGAAGCTCTTTGTCGATCTGTTTGATAATCCGCTTTTTGTCGTCGGTGTCAATCACGACAAAATCGTTTTTGCGCCCCAGTTTCTCGATATGAAATTTCAAAAAAAGAAGGCCGAATTTGTGAAAGGTGCAAAGTAGCGGCGGGTAGACGGGGCTTTGTATCATGTTCAGGGCCCTCTCCCGCATCTCGGCGGCGGCTTTGTTGGTGAAGGTGAGCGTCAGGGTGTCGGCCGGGTCGATGCCCACCTCCCCTATCAGGTAGGCCAGGCGGGTGGTGACGGTTTTGGTTTTGCCGCTTCCCGCGCCGGCGAGAATGAGCAGGGGGCCGTCGATATGGGCGGCGGCTTCACGTTGCTGTTCGTTGAGTTGGTCGAGTATGCTGTCCATGATTCGCTTCTGGCTTTATAAAGTTATTTGAGTATATCAAAAAAAGATTAAAAACAACGAAAAGATTATCTTCTTAAATAAGGAGAAGTTTTGTCAAAATAATTAAATATTATTGATTTTAAGGTTGTGATCTGTTAAGATAACAAATAAAAATATTAAGGATTTGTTATGTTGAAAGATTTCGCGAAACTGGAGACCTTTTTAACCGTTATTCGGGAGCATAGCTTCTCCAAAGCCTCGGCCAAGTTGGGTATTTCCCAGCCGGCGGTAACCCAGCAGATCAAGTTTATTGAAAAGTACCTTGACTGCAAAGTGATCGAGCGGCGCAAAAACGGGGTGGTGTTAACCAAGGAGGGGGAAGACCTCTACCGTGTCGCCTTGCGGCTGGAGAAGTGTATCCACAATGCCGAGCGGGACTTGATCAAGATTATCAACAAAGAGATCACCTTCCGCATCGGCGCTTCCTTTACCATCGGCAACTTCATTTTGCCGGGCAAGTGTCTTAACAATATCAAACAGGTGATCCAAAACGATGTGCAGATCAAGGTGGCGTTAAGCGAGCAGGTGATTAACGATATTTTGGCGCGCCAGATCGACCTGGGGCTCATTGAGTCGCCGGTGATGCGGGATGATATTATCTACAGGGAGTGGCTGGAAGATGAGCTGGTGCTCTTTTCCAATAAACCGCTCCCCCGCTCTTTGAAGCCGGAAGATCTTGCCAACTACCGTTGGATCTGCCGGGATGAGGGCTCCCACACCCGCCGCCTGCTTAAAGAGGTGTTTGAGGAGATCGGCGTGGAGTGTAAGAACCTGGATGTTCTCTACGAGGTAGACAGCTCCGCCACATTAAAAGCCACGCTTCTTAAGGCGGGTGAGGATGACGATGAACGGCCTATTCTTTCGTTTATCTCCCACGTGGCCATCGCCGACGAGGTGGCCGCCGGCAGGTTGTATGAGTCACGCATTCGGGGGCACCGCATCAAGCGCAAACTCTATATCGCCTACTCCAAAGAGCGCAAACACGACGCCTTCATTGAGAATGTGGTGGGGTATTTGCAACAGAGCCGTTGCTAAACGGAGGCCGACGCCTCCTACTTTTTCAGGAATTTGCGGTTTTCCGGGTTGCTTAAAAAGCTCTCCAATGAGTTTTTAAGCCCGTTTTGTTTCTCTTGGCCGGTTGTGTGATCGGGTGAAAAGGGGCGGGCCATATTGAGCAAAATGGGGGTCTCTTCCACCGTCAACTGCAAAATCGCCAGAATAGGCATGGATACAACGCTTCCAAAATTTTGCGGGCCGAACCCCGCCTCAAACGAGAGGGTGTGCCCGTCATACTCAAAACTCTCCAGCGTATAGCCGGCAATCATGAAAAGGGTCACTTCCCGTAACCCCTGCGCGATCTCATCGGGTAGCGGTGGGTCAAAAGTGACATACTCAAGGTTGCAGAGCAGGCCGAAAGGCTGGTCATAAGCCAGAAGGTAGTCAAAAACCTCCTTGATATGAACCTCCATCATCTCCTGAAAACGCGGCTCCTTGATCATGTCAATCAGCATCGTACCCTCTTTTTTTACCCAATTTTACCATGTTTGACCACCAAAAAACCGATCATGGCGTTCATGAGCGCGAAATAGCGAAAACGGGGGAGCGCTTTGGGGGTAATATCCATAGGGGTCAAAAAGCCGGAAGCGAGCAGTCTGGCCCTGACGGTGCCGGGAAGCAGAGGGGTTTGGGGGGTGAACCAGCGGCCGTCGCGGTAAAAGGCGATGTTGGCGACGGTGGTGTCGGTCAGCAGGCCGTCGCGCACGATCAGCACGTCGTCGGCTTCTGCGCGCTTGGCAAAGAGCGCGTCAAGGGCGGAGCGGTCGGCATATTTGTATCGGTAGTCGGGGTCGGCGTGAACCAGGCGCAGACGGCGCAGGGGCCTGGGGATGTAGGGATGGTAGGTGACGGTGGCGGTATCGGCGTCGTAAAGAACGCGGGCGCGAAGCAGGGGGGCGTCGGCGGGCGGTTGAAGCAGGTCGCGCAGGCTGACGGGGGACGGGTTGTCAAAGTGGGCCTGGCGGGTTTGATCAAAACGGCGCTGGTGCCACGCCAGCCGCAAGGGGTGACCCCGTTTGACGCAGACTGTCTCCAAAAACCTCACGCAAAGAGCTCCGTGCTCAGGTAGCGCTCTCCCGTGTCGCACAAAACCGTGACGATCCGTTTGCCTCGGTTTTGGGGACGCCGGGCGATTCGCATGGCCGCCGAGACGTTGGCGCCGCTGGAGATGCCCACCAGCAAGCCCTCCGTTTGGGCGAGTCTGCGGGCGGTTTGCATGGCTTCCCGGTCGGAAACGGTGACCACTTCGCCAAAGAGGGCGGTGTCCAATATTTTGGGCACGAATCCCGCCCCGATCCCCTGGATGGCGTGGGGGCCGGCCCGGCCGCCGGAAAGAACCGGGGAGCGGCTCGGCTCAACGGCCACAACCTGAAGGTCGGGCAGACGCTCTTTGAGATAGCGTCCCGTGCCGGTCAATGTGCCGCCGGTGCCGACGGCTGAGACGAAAATATCCACCTTGCCCCCGCACGCTTCGTAAATCTCCGGCCCGGTGGTCTCATAGTGGGCTTGGGGGTTGTCGGGGTTTTCAAACTGTTGCAAAACCATCGCCCCCGCGATCTCTTTGCTCAGCGCCTCGGCTTTGGCGATGGCGCCGGCCATCCCCTCTTTGGCGGGGGTGAGCACCAGCCTGGCGCCGTAGGCGGCCAGCAGTCGGCGCCGCTCCAGGCTCATCGATTCGGGCATGGTCAAAACAAGGTTGAGCCCAAGACGGGCGCAGACGAGAGCCAGCCCCACGCCCGTGTTGCCGCTGGTGGGCTCAATGATCGTCCCGCCGGGGGCGATCTCTTTTCTATCAAGCGCTTCCAAAACCATCTTTTTGGCAATGCGGTCCTTGACGGATCCGCCCGGGTTCATAAACTCGCACTTGGCCACAATCTCCGCGCCGCTCTCATCAGACGCGAATCCCAGCCGTACCAGCGGGGTGGCGCCGATAAGGTCGGTCACAGTGTCGGCAATTTGCATGACGTTTTCCTTTTTGTTATGACAACGCAAGAGTATTATACACGACCCCGCTATTTTTCCCTCGGCACGATCACATCCGTGCCGGGGCCGTTGGTGACGTGAAAGATGACGGTGCCGTGGCGGTCGGCCTGCAGTTGGAGCAGAAGCCTTTGGAGGGTTGACTGGGTCGAGGGGGTAAACCAGGCGTTGTTGCTCATGGCCGCCATCAGTCGGGGATTGCCGGCAAAGAGGCGGTCGCTGGTGGCTTCGTAGCAGATGGCGTTACGCCAGGTGTAACCCGCCATCGAAAAATCGCTGGGGGATTTGGCAGAGGCGTAATCTTTGGCGCCGTCGAAGAAGAGGGTGTTGATCCACCGGCTCATCCACAAAGGCAGGGGCGAGGCCTCACCGAAGGGAACGGGAACGACTTTGTGCATGACCCGCATTTTTTTGTTTTGAAAGAGGTAGGCGGAGTTGTAAGGGTTGCGGTCGTAAAAGAGCGCGCCGGTAAGGATGGTGATCTTGGCGCTTAGATCAAGCAGGGTGCGGGTTAGCTCCATGTCGCGGTTGAGGTAGAGGGGAAAGGCGCTTTCAGGCAGGATGACCGCCTTTTTGCCCGCATGGATCGCCTGCTTGATCTTTGCCAGGTTGTTTTGGATAATAAGCCCCCGGTAGCGGGGGCTCCATTTAAGATCCTGCGGCAGGCGGGTGGGGGCCAAAAAGAGGTTTTGGCGCAGGTCGGCCAGTTGGGCGGGCGAAAGGTGTTGCGGGGGACGGTAGAGGGCGAAAAAGAGGCCCAAAAGGGCCAGAAAACGGGCTTTGTGTTTGCATGAAAGAACGATCGTTAATACTGCCAGTATCACCCAAAACTGCCACAACCGCTCGCCAAAGGGCGTATGGACAAAGAGCAGGGCGGGGCGGAACCAGTCAAAACCGAAAGGGTGGATATACTCCATCACTCCGATCGCGACGGCCCGTAACGCCGGGTGAGGAAGCAGGCCGACAGCGCCAAAGAGCACGCCGTAGACCAGGCCGACGGCCGGGATGACCAACGGGATCATCCATGTCAGGTCGTAGTAGCGGAAACTGAGCCCGATCCACCAGAACCAGAAGATACCCGTCAACAGGCCGCTCCAAAAGAGGGCCGTTTTGGGCAGTTTAAGCCAAAAAAGCAGGGACAAAAGTCCCAAAAGCGCCTGAAAGTAGGGAAAAACAAACCCAAAACGGTACAGATAGATAAAAGCCGAGGCGCTAAGGGCCGAGAGAAAGCCCAAACTAATGGCGGAAGTGGTAAAATAACCCGATAAAAATCTCATTGAATAAGGAAATCCTATGCAACCTGCCGCAGCTCAGGGTGGAGTATTGGCTTCGCTCTTTCCGCTTCTGATTCTCTTTGCCATCTTCTACTTTCTCGTGATTCGCCCGCAACAACAGCAGGCCAAGAAACACAAGGAGATGGTGGCTTCTTTGAAAAAGGGCGACAAAATCGTCACCACCGGCGGTTTGATCGCCGAGGTGGTTAAGCCTGAGGAGGATTTTATCAAAGTCAAGCTTAACGACGATTGCGTGGTCAAGCTGGTTCCTGATTATGTCGCCAGAAAGCTTGAGGATGAAGCTTAATTACCGGGTTGTCATCTTCTTGTTGGCGGCCCTTTTCGGGCTGGGGCTGTCGGCGCCTTCGCTGTTGGGCATCAAGGGGCCCAAAATCACGTTGGGCCTTGACTTGCAGGGCGGCCTGCATATGCTTCTTGGCGTCGATACCGACGAGGCGATTCGCTCAAAAGTCAAATCCATCGCCTCTTCCATCAAGTACGCGGCCGATGACGAGGAGTTGATTGTCGACGAGTTCAAGGTAGAGAAAAACGGGGTCTCCTTTGAGCTTCTGGACAAAGATGACGTGCCCAAAATGGATGCCATCTTAAAAAAGATTCCCGGCGTGGCCGTCGTGAAAGAGGGGTTGAAGTACCGTGTGACGTTGACGCCCAAAGAGATCGAGTCGGTCAAGCAGTACGCCATTACCCAGGCGGTCGATACCATCCGAAACCGTCTTGACCAGTTTGGCCTGGCCGAGCCGACGGTGGCCAAACAGGGCAAAGACAAGATTTTGGTGGAGGTTCCCGGTGTCAAAACGCCCGAGCAGGAACAGAGGATTCGAGAACTCATCGCCAAGGCGGCCCACCTGCAGTTGATGGCCGTAGACGAAGAGCGTGCCGGCCGGGTCTATCAGATGACGCCCGCCGAGGCGGCCCGTTACGGCGACGTGATTTTACAAGACGCCCAGGATCCCAACCGTAAATACCTGGTCAAAGAGATCCCCATCCTCGACGGCTCCATGCTGACCGATGCCAGGGTGGCCTTTGACAGAAACAACCAGCCGGTGATCAACTTTACCCTTGATTCCCAGGGGGCAAGGATCTTTGGTGATTTTACCGGCAAAAACGTGGGCAAACGGCTGGCGGTGGTGCTGGATAACATGGTCTACTCCGCGCCTGTGATTCGTGAGAGAATAGGCGGCGGAAGCGGGCAGATTTCGGGGGGATTTAGCGTTAAAGAGGCCCATGACGTGGCTATTGCCCTGCGCTCCGGCGCCCTGCTGGCCCCCGTCTTTATGGAAGAGAAGCGCAGTGTGGGGCCGAGCCTGGGGGCCGATAGCATCAAGGCCTCCATGATTGCACTGATTACCGGCTTTTTGGCGGTGGTTGTCTTTATGGTGCTCTACTACGGTATGGCCGGGGTGATCGCCGACGTGGCGCTGGTGGTGAACCTCTTTTTGATTCTGGCGGTGATGGCGCTTTTTGGCGCCACGCTCACACTGCCTGGTATGGCGGGGATCGTGTTGACGGTGGGAATGGCGGTGGACGCCAACGTCATTATCAACGAACGGATCAGGGAACTGCTGTATGAGGGCAAAAGCGTGGCCAAGGCGATTGAGCAGGGTTACGCCAACGCCTTTAGCGCCATTTTGGACGCCAATATCACCACCCTCATTGCCGCCGTGGTGCTCTATGCCTACGGCACCGGCCCCATCAAGGGATTTGCCATTACCATGAGCATCGGTATTTTGGCGTCTATGCTCACGGCCATTCTGGGCACCCACGGCATCTGGCAGATGGTGGAGCAAAAGATTGACAAAAAGAGCCTGGGCAAGTGGTTCGGCATCAAGTTGGCGGGAGGTAAAAAATGATTTTACAAATCGAAAGCAAAGCGCCGAAGGCGCGCCGGGCCCGCTGCCGAAGCGAACTTAGCATTAGCGTAGGGCCGGAAGCTTGGCTTTCGGCCCGTGTCCCGACGAAGGAGGGGATCTAAATGGAACTATTTAAATACAAAAAACCGATCCCCCTGATGGCCAAGGCCAAGCTCTTTTTCACCGTTTCGGTGATCGCCGTGCTGGCTTCTTGGGCGCTTATTATGTTCAAAGGTTTTAACTACGGCATCGACTTTGCCGGCGGGACGCTGGTGCAGGTCAAATACGAGGGCAAAGCGCCCCTGCCAAAGGTGCGTGAGGCCATTAAACACTCCAAGGTTTTCGAGGGGGCGTCGGTCAACTATTTCGGCAGTGAGGATGAGATTATTATTAAGGTGCGCACCAGCTCCAAACAGCTTGGCACCGATATTGGCGACGAGGCGCGCCAACTGCTCAAAAATACCGGCAAATTCGAGGTGCGGCGGGTCGATATGGTGGGCCCCAAGGTGGGTAACGAGCTCAGAGAAAAGGGGCTGATGGCGCTGGTGCTCTCGATTGCGGGTATTTTGCTCTATGTCAGTTTCCGGTTTGAGTGGCGTTTCGCGGTGGCGTCGGTGATGGCGCTGGTGCACGACGTCTCCATCGCCATGGGGGCCATTGTGCTCTTTAACGTGGAAGTCAACCTGGACATCCTGGCCGCCCTGCTTACGATTTTGGGTTACTCGCTCAACGACACCATTATCGTTTTTGACCGGATCAGGGAGGGGCTTACCAGCGTACGAAGCCCCAAACTGGCCGATATTATCGACGAGTCGGTGACCCGTACGCTCTCGCGTACCACGCTGACGTCGCTGACTACTTTCTTCGTGGTGTTGACGCTCTTTTTGATGGGCGGCGAGATTATCCACGGGTTCAGCTTTACCCTTTTGGTGGGTATCGTGGTGGGAACCTACAGCTCCATCTTCATCGCGTCGCCGCTTTTGATGATGATGGGTTTTGACGTGCAAAAATACCGCCAGAAACTGGCTGAGAAGAAAAAACGCGAAGCCGAAAAAGAGAAGCTCCGCGCCATGTACGAACAAGGTACGGTTTGACGGGCTTTGGCCCGGCAAACCTCAGGTAAAAGATAAAAAGTAAAAGGTTTGGATGGCGCTTCGCGCCTTTCCATGAAATGTGTCCGCCGAAGGCGGCCGACCGAACCTTTTACTTTTTACCTTTAACCTTTTATCTAAAAAGAGTATAATCCATGAAATACATCCCTTCTGACATTGAAGCCAAGTGGCAAACGTATTGGGACGAGCAAAAGAGTTTTGAGCCCGAAAGCGGGCACGAGAAGCCCAAAAAGTATATACTTAGTATGTTTCCCTATCCCAGCGGGCGGATTCACATGGGGCACGTGCGCAATTACGCCATCGGCGACGCGCTGGCGCGTTATTGGCGCAAGCGGGGCGTCAATGTTTTGCACCCCATCGGCTGGGACAGTTTTGGGATGCCCGCCGAAAACGCGGCGATCAAGCACAAGCTTCATCCCAAGAAGTGGACCTATGACAACATCGCCTATATGCGCAAAGAGCTCTCAGCCTTGGGCCTTAGCTTTTCCAGGAGTCGGGAGTTTGCCACCTCCGATCCCCTGTATACCCGTTGGGAGCAGAAGTTTTTGATTGAGCTGTACGAAAAGGGTCTGCTCTACCGGGAGTCCACCAAGGTTAACTGGTGCGAGAGCTGTCATACGGTGTTGGCCAACGAGCAGGTTGAGGAGGGGCGTTGCTGGCGGTGTGATAGTGAAGTGATCCAAAAAGAGATGCCCGGCTACTACCTGGATATTCTTAGCTACGCCGACGAACTGCTGGAGGATCTAAAAAAACTGGAGGGCAAGTGGCCCCAGCAGGTGCTGACGATGCAGAGCAACTGGATCGGCAGGTCTCAGGGGTTGGCCTTTACGTTTGAGCTAAGCGAAGCGAGCCGGGCGAAGCTGGGCGGCGCTTTTGAGGGGTTTGAGGTCTTTACCACCCGTCCCGATACGATCTTTGGCGTTACCTACGCCGCTTTGGCGCCCGAGCATCCGATTGTCAAAGCGCTGATTGAAAAAGGGGCGCTGGATGAGGAGATGGCCAAGCGAATCATCGCTATCGCCAACATGAGCGAGGTGGAGCGGGCCAAGCAGGAGAAGGAGGGGTACCCTCTGGGGATCGAGGCGATCCATCCGCTTACCGGCCAAAAGGTGCCGGTGTGGACCGCCAACTTCGTGTTGGCAAGCTACGGTAGCGGCGCCGTGATGGCGGTGCCGGCGCATGATACGCGCGACTATGAGTTTGCGACCAAATACGACTTGCCGATCAAACGGGTGATCGAGGGGGGTGATCTGCCCTATACCGAGCCCGGCGTATTGGTGGACAGCGGTGAATTTAGCGGCATGAAGAGCGGGGAGGCGAAAAAGGCCATCATTGAAAAGATGGAGGCGCTGGGCAAAGGAGAGGGGCGCGTCAACTACCGCCTGCGC
>Ga0256834_1001826_pt1 | contig 13983 bp, 10 predicted proteins | sample 4281140metaG_FD_190536 | JGI IMG/M metagenome (GOLD analysis project Ga0256834, IMG submission 190536) | Hydrothermal vent microbial communities from East Pacific Rise, Pacific Ocean - 4281-140 | ecosystem: Environmental > Aquatic > Marine > Hydrothermal vents | place: Pacific Ocean: East...
AAATAGTCCCATTGCTATGTTATTATAGTTAATAATTTTATTTCTTGCTTTAGCAAACTGGGGCATCATCTCTTTATGATGTACAATAGGACCTGCGATAAGTTGAGGGAAAAAAGTAACAAAGAGGGCATAGTTTAAAAAATCATACTCTTTGGTCTCTTTACGATATGAATCAACCAAGTAGGATATTTGTTGAAAAGTAAAAAATGATATTGCAAGAGGTAAAGCAAGGTTTAGTAGTCCAATATTACTATCAAAGGTGAAGTTAAAGTTTTCTATTAAAAAGTCTGCGTACTTGAAATAACCTAATAAGGCAATGTTTATAGCAATTCCAAAAACAAGTGTACTCTTTTTAGAAAACTTACTTGAACTATTTGCCAATGTATTTCCTAAGAGGTAGTTAAATAACATAGAAGTTAAAATAATAGGTAGATAAGCAATGTTCCACCAAGAGTAAAAAAAGAGTGAAGAGAACACGAGTAAACCTTTACTCGCCTCAGTTAATCTTTTATGATTTAGGTAGAAGTATAGTAAGAATGTTATGGGTAAAAACATAAATATAAATTCGTAACTATTAAATAACATATGTCTCCTATAAATTTTTATAAAATTGTAACAGAAAATATATTACAACATAATTTGTTTAATTATATTAACCTCTAAATATTGGCAAGCTTATATTTAAACATAAGTAATATATACATAAAAAAGAGAACATATGTTCCTTGTTTGTAGTGTTTAGGTAAATAACTGATGGAAATAATAATAAGTGGAATAGTCAGTGCAACATATCTTTGTGCAAAGTTACCCATAAGTGATGAAAAAAAGAAAAAACTTGTCATGGTTATAGCATATCCTGCAATAATACGTTCATTTTCATTTTTAAAGGTAGCAAAAGTTGCTACGAATATTCCTATAGCAAACCAAACCATAGAGTATGATAGTGAAGCACTAACAATTGTATTTTCATATCCTGCATGTCTATCTCCAAGAATAGTAAGTAGGATGTTTAGTCCATATTTCATAAATAAAGCAAAAAATAAAGCAGTAATAATTGTGATGAGATAATAGTTTTTTGAAGAAACTGATTTGTTTAATTTATAAAGTAAAAAATAGATAAATATAAAAAGAGGCATTGAAGCATGAATTAAAATAGATATAATGGTAACGATAATTGACCACTTTTTAGAACTTATATCATAGGCTAAAAGAAGCAAAGAGAAAGCAAGGGCACTACGTACTTGTGCCATAACCAAGTCAATAAACATAGGATTAAGTAATAAAATCATACCTACAGGATAGGGGACACGTTTAAAGAGGAAAATAGAGTAAAGAAAAACTATAATAATAGAGATAAGATAAAGAGCGAGACGATAGTCATCAAAAGTAAGACCAATACCAATGATAATGTATTTCCAAAGGGGTTCAGAAAGTAGCCATGAGAGACCAATATGAGAAGCTTCATTCCCTCCTACATAGAGGTATTCTATACGTTTTAAGTAGTTTCCTATATCTAAAAAATCTCCATGGTATATTGTAGTCCATGGAATGATATATGTAATTAAAATGGCGTAAAAAAGTGAAATAATATAAAGATTATATGTTCTATTTGTCATACTTTTGTAGCCTTTATTGTATTCGTTAATATAATTTTAACATTAAATATAATAAATATGGTAAAATTTTTATATAAATTTAATAATAAATCTAAAATTTTAAGTATGATAACATTATAAAACATAAAGCGTTATTAATAAGGCTTCAGATATACTTTCAACAAAGGATAGTAATGGCTCTTTTAGGTGACAAGATCATAGCAAAGAATGCAGATTGGAAATTTAACGGTACGATGGTTGAAAACTTTGAAAAACATGTTGAAAAATCAGTACCACTTTACCAAGAGGGTCATGAGTTGGTACGAAAATTAAGTGACTATTTTGTTAAGAATGACTCGATATGTTATGAGTTAGGCTCTTCTACTGGGAAGTTGAGTTACAAGTTGGCGAAACATCATGAGTTTAGAGATGCAAAGTTTATAGGTGTTGAGATAGAAGAAGATATGGTGGTAAAAGCAAATCAACTTTATCAGAGCCCTAATTTATCATTTATATGTGAAGACATGACTATGCTAAATTTGGAGAAAGCAGATTTAATTGTCTCTTACTATACCATTCAATTTATTCACCCTAAATTGCGTCAGCAGTTAATTAATAAAATATATGAAAGTTTAAATTGGGGTGGAGCTTTTATCATGTACGAAAAAGTAAGGGCAAATGATGCACGTTTTCAAGACATCATCTCGAACTTATATATGGAGTATAAGCTAGAACAGGGGTATGAAGCAGAAGAGATTATCGCAAAAGCGAAGAGTCTAAAGGGTGTCCTTGAACCTTTTTCTACTGAGGGCAATATAGACATGTTAAAAAGGGCAGGTTTTGTAGATATATTATCGGTACAAAAATATATGAATTTTGAAGGGTTTTTAGTCATAAAATGAAAAATAGTAAAGAGCAGAGTACATTAAAGCGTCTGAGTGAAAACTTTATTTCTTTGGTGATACTACAATTTATTAATATAGTATTACCTCTATTATTAATTCCTTATCTTATTCGAGTATTGGGTATAGAAGGGTTTGGAATCTATAGTTTTGTATTGGCTATTGTACTTTATGGGGTAAAGTTAAGCGATTATGGTTTTTCACTCTCTGCTACCTATCATATCTCTTTAAATCAAAACAATAAGCAAAAAAAAGATGAAGTTTTCTCTTCTGTTTTAAGCATAAAACTTTTAATTGTTATTGCGTATATAACATTTTTAACTCCTTTGATATTTTTTGTTGACAAACTTTTTTTATATAAAGAGTATATATTTTTGTCTTATGGGGTCCTTTTTGGTTACCTAATGTTTCCTATGTGGTTTTTTCAAGGAGTGGAGAAGATGAAGTATATTATGTACTTAAACAGTTTTTTAAAATTCTTCTTTATTATATCTGTGTTTATTTTTGTAAATGAGAGCAGTGATCTCTATTTGTTATTTCTTCTTAATAGTATTGCTATATTTATTACAGGTGTGATGGCACTTTATGTGGCTATAACAAAGTTTGACATTACTTTATCATGGCAGCCGTGGAGTCAACTCTATTTTTATTTGAAAGATGGTTGGTATATCTTTACTTCAAAAATTGCTGTTGAGTTTTATACGACTGTCAATATTATTATTTTAGGCTTTTTTGTCTCTCCTACAGTTGTAGGTTACTATGCTATTGCTGAAAAGATAATACATGCTATAGGAGGTCTACTTGACCCTTTAACTCGAACAGTTTACCCTTATTTGGTAAATGTTTATCAAGACTCAAGTGACTCATTTATGGTACGAAATAAACAGTTAGCATTGCTGATTTTTGCGATTATGTTTCCTATATCTTTAATCGTTATGTTTTTTGCCGAGCCTATATTGTCGATTATTACAGGTGGGGTACCAGCTGAGTTAAGTGTTAAAGCACTAAAAGTATTGTCATTGGCTTTAATGGTTTACCTGTATGGTAGTCAGTTTACAAACATACTTGTAACCATTAAAGAGACAAAGTTCCTTAACAAAGTACTTCTAAGTACAGCCCTTATTAATACTATTTTAGCACCTATTTTAATCTACTTTTATGGTGTGATAGGTCTTGTATGGCTCAATGTATTTATAGTCTTTTTTATGGTGATTATTAAAGGTTATTATATTATTAATTATAAAGAAAAGTTGCAGTAGATTATGAATAGCATAGATAAAACAGAAAAGAAACGACTCTTCTCAAACTTTTTTTCACTGCTTGTGCTTCAAGGCTCTAACTATATTTTACCTCTTATTACATTTCCTTATTTGGTTCAGGTTTTAGGTGTTGAATATTTTGGACTGTTGGCTTTTGCAACGGCAGTGATTGCCTACTTTGGTATTATTACTGATTATGGGTTTAACTTAACAGCAACACGTGAAATTTCTATTCATAGAGATAACAAAGAGAAGGTTGTTGAGATATTCTCTGCCGTTATGATGATAAAAGTATTTTTAATGTTTTTGAGTTTTTTGTTGCTCTCTTTACTTGTTTTTTCATTTGAAAAATTCTCTTCTGATTGGGAGATTTACTTTTTTACTTTTGCAACTGTTGTTGGACAAGTTTTTTTCCCTGTTTGGTTTTTTCAAGGGATGGAACGTATGAAGTATATCTCTTATCTGAATATTTTTGCAAAAACTATTTTTACCATATCCATATTTGTTTTTGTCAAAGAACAGAGTGATTTTTATCTGGTTCCTTTACTTACATCTGGGGGCTTCATTGTTGCAGGTATCTGGTCGCAAATATTAATCTATAGAGAGTTCAACGTAAAGTTTAAATTACAAAGTATAGAGATTTTAAAAGAGTATTTGTATGATGGTTGGCATATATTTGTTTCAAGAATTTATGTCAATATATACACCACCACTAATGTGATACTCTTAGGTTTTTTTACCAATAATGCAACGGTAGGTTACTACTCAATTGCAGAGAAAATAGTGGTAGCCATAGGAGGGTTATTTCAACCAGCAAATCAAACAATATATCCTTATTTGGCACGTAAGTATAAAGAGGATTTCAAACTTTTCCTTGCTTTTATTAAGAAGATAGCATTGGTTTTTCTGAGTATTTCATTCTCTTTTGTATTACTTGGAGAATATTTTAAAGATACTATTGTTACATTGGTGACAGGAACATTCAATACAGAAGTAAGTATACTACTGTCTGTTTTTTTGTTGCGAATTTTAACTTACCCCTTTGGTGCACTTTTTTCAAATGCACTTATTATTATGAATAGAAAAAAAGAGTTTATGGCAGTTATGAACTATACCGTTTTACTTGACCTCTTACTTGTTCCTCCTGCTATTTACTTTTACCAAGCTATGGGACTTGTGGTATCCTTTATTGTTGTACTCTTTGTACATGTATCACTACTGTTATATTATTTGAAACTATCTATTAAATTGAAAGGTCATAAGCAATGATAAAAGAATACAAATTAAATGATGAAGCTATTAGCCTTGAGTCAGATTTAGCAGGGGAGTATCCACTCTATATCTATATTTCACCCAAAAAAGATTATCTGCTTTATTCTAAATCTAGTAAACTGCTTTTAGAGTCCGAAAAAGTTATAAAACCTCTTTCTATTTCAAAAAAAGGTATATCTTTTTTATTGCAAAGTGCTGTGGTTCCTCCTCCTAAAACAGTATATGAAAATATTTTTATAGTGGGCATAGGGCAAAAGGCTATGGTTCGAACAGTTGCTACTAAAATAGATATAGAGTTCTCGGAAATTCACCCTTTTTTAAATGTAAATAGGGAGTTAGATGTAGAAGTTGATGAGGAGTATATTTTGGAAATTTTGGCAGATGCTACTGTTTCTAGAATGGAAAAAGGTAGGGAAAATTATCTGTTTCATAGTGCAGGAAAAGACAGTAACTCTATCGCTTTAGCTCTTTCTGTAGCTGGATATCAAAATCAGATTACGTCGGTCTCCTATAAAGGAGAAGGTGAAAAAGATGAGAGTGAAATAGCTAAAAAAATAGCAAAAGAGTTTGGTTTTAAACATAAAATAGTCTATGAGCCTAAGGTGTTGGCAAGGAAGGATGTTGATAGTATTAACAGTTTTTTTGAAAAGAGTCCTTTTCCTTGTATGGATAATGCTACCTTAGCATATCCTCTTTATATGAATCAATTAGATTTTACCAATAGTAATGTTATTGATGGTATGGGTAATGATGTTTATATTGGTCATATTCCTGATGCAAGGGAGTATTCTAAACAGAAAAACTTCTCAAGGTTTCATCATTTGAGACCTATTAGTGGAAAGTTTAGTTCTGGTTCAAGAATAGGTATTGCGACAACCACACGTGCTGAATGGGTAGGTTTATCTGGTCTCTCTTATGGGGATTCAAGCAAAATTCTTAAAGATGCATTTGATGTCTATGATTACTGGAGTGAAGTAGATAAAGAGCATAAAGATATGGACTATTTAGATTTAAGATCTTTTATTAGAGGAAGGGTTTTAGATCAAGAAGTATTTATACGAAAAGTTAGAAACTTTGCAGATGTGAGTAACTCAAATCTTATTTTACCGTGGACAAACCCAAAGGTAGCAACCTACTTCTCTAAACTTCCCGAGAAGTATCTTTTTGATAGAGAGCCGTTGAAAAATAAATTACTTCTACGAACCATGTTAAAAGATAGAATAGGTTTAGATAGTGATAAGCTAGGTAAAAAAGCCTATGGTTTTAATGCGTATGGCATACTCATGATGATGAAGAAAGAGGTCGACCAAGAGATAGTATCTTGTGAATTATGGAATAAAAAAGAGGTGGAGAAGCTTCTCTCTACGCTATATAGAAAGATAGATGCTAAGCATCAATCAATTTCAAGATTAAAAAGTATAGTTCAAAGACTCTATTTGATAAGTGCTTGGTACAATAAAAGTAAATATGTTTAGGTTAACAGAGTTTATTTTATAAACTCTGTTTCTTTAATTATTTTTGCAACATCTTGGTGTGCTTTATCATTCCAGTGCTTATCACACTCGAAACCATTTAGTTTAATATTCATATCTTTAGCAGTTTTATTTAGAAATAGAAACTCTATGTGGTGTTTATTGAGAAACTTTTTTATCATTTTCTTATTTTCTTGATTTTTACTTCTCACAATAACTTTATATTTTGCATTACTGTTTTTAGATTTTATAAATTTATCTATTTGATATATTGCTCCCTTAAGATAGAGCCAGTTTTTACTAAGATCAATTTTTTTCTCTTTTGAATGATTAGATTTTTCCCCTGCATCAGGTGATAAAAAGTTTTTTAAAGAGTATATGCTCTTCTTAATAAAGGGATAGACCTGATAATAGCTAAGTTTATCACTAACTGTATCATAGAAGGTTTCTTCTCTTGGAGGTACAATCTTATAGTCATCAAGTGTCTCAAATTCTACAAAAACTTTTGGTCTTGCTAATGAACTTAGATTTTTACTATCCACATCAAGTAAATCACCTTCTAGTTCTATAAACTGAATAACATACTGTGTGTTGTTAAGGTCTACTTTGTCTTGAATGATGACAAACTGTTGTGTTGGACCTGAACCAAAGAGTCCATAGTTCATAAAGTTATATTTATAGTTAAACTCTTTTGCTAATGAGTTGTGAATAATGTTTTCATTTTTAACCATGCGTGCTTCTATAAAGGAGTCACCTAAAATAATAACATCTTTTTTATGGGGGTCATAAGGGTCTATATTACTTGGTAAACCTTGGTCATTATAACTGTATTTGGTTTTATAGCAGGTTTCAACTATATAGTTTTCAAAGTTTTTTTTATGCCACATACCAATGGTTTTATCATACTGAGCAGCTGATACTCCATACTCAAAAGGAGAATGTTTCAAAAAGAACTCAAAAAAGATTAAAGCAAAAAATGACGATATTATTATAATTATAAAATTTTTCAATATATAGACCTTTTAAAAGTTAAAATATAAAAATTCTGATACTTTATCTTCTTGTATCATGATATTTGTTAATTGGAGTATAGCTACAACAAATAGAAATGTGGTCATTGCTATTTTTATGTTTTTTGAGAAATTCATCTTTATAATTTCATTACTATTTTTAAAGAAGATAATAATTAAAAATATTGCTATATAGGCTATTTGTTGATAGTTCATAGGTGAAGTTATATTTGAAAAATCAAACATAGCAGTTAACACTCTAATCGCATCATCCCACTCTTTAGCTCTAAAAAATACCCAAGAGATATTGATGAAATTAAATGTAATAAACCATGCAAACCATGAGTGTATCTTAACTCCCAGTTTACTCCATAATCTATGGATAACCAATGCCATACCATGAAGAAAACCCCAAAAAATAAACGTCCAACCAGCACCATGCCAAATACCACCAATGATAAAAGTAGAGAGAAGGTTTGTGTAGGTTCTAAATTCGCCTTTTCTGTTTCCTCCTAAAGGGATGTATATGTAGTCCCTTAAAAATCTACTTAGTGTTATGTGCCACCTTCTCCAAAAGTCTTGTATATCTGTAGCCTTATATGGACTGTTGAAGTTAATAGGTAGTTTAATATTAAATAGAAGTGCAGCTCCTATTGCCATATCTGTATAACCAGAGAAGTCAAAGTAGAGCTGAAAGGTGTAGGAGAGTGAAGTTGCCCATGCTTCCATAACTGATAGTGTTGTCGAAACATCAAACCCTTGGGTTGCCCATACAGCGAAAGTGTCTGCAATAACAACTTTTTTAAATAGACCTATGGAGAAAATAAAAAGTCCTAAAAAAATATTTCTATAGTTTTTAACTTTATTTTTTACTTTAGCAAACTGAGGCATCATCTCTTTATGATGTACAATGGGACCAGCTATTAGTTGAGGGAAAAAGGTGACAAAGAGTGCATAGTTTAAAAAGTCATACTCTTTGGTCTCTTGTCTGTAGGAATCGACTAAGTAAGATATTTGTTGAAAAGTGAAAAATGATATGGCTAAAGGAAGTACCAAGTGTAAAGGCTTAACATTTGTAGAAAAAACTAGGTTTATATTTTCAATAAAAAAGTCAAAATATTTAAAGTAAGCAAGTAGTGTAATGTTGGCTACGATACCAAAAATAAGAAGTGATTTTTTAGAAAACTTATAATTTTTCTTACTATTAAGAGTGTTTCCAATAATATAGTTAAATAGCATGGATGAGAGTATAATGGGTAAATAAGCAATATTCCACCAGCTGTAAAAGAAGAGACTAGTAAAGACTAAAAAGCCTTTACTCGCCTCAGTGAGTCGCTTATGATTGAGGTAAAAATATATAAAAAATGTTATTGGCAAAAATGCAAATATAAATTCATAACTATTAAATAGCAAGTCTTTTCCTAGTAGTAAATATAATCATATTTTAGCACATTAATTCATTATTTAATTAACAAAAACAAATAAAATATAATATTATAGCTCTTTTTCTTGCCATGCTTGTGTATTACACTCTCTAAATGAGGTTAAACATTGGTCTACTTCATATGACCAATGTAATACTATCGGGTGTATAATGGCATTTTTATGTGTTTGGCTATATATATCTACACCCAATCGTACTCTTTGATATTCATGAAATTGTTCTGAAAAACTTATAAATAAGATATTCGCACCCTCTTTTTGATGAAGTCTATCGTTTGCAAGTTTGGCTACCATATCTAGAAAGCTGGTTAAAATAAGACCACATCTTGGAATGATTTTTCCTTCATCGTTAATAAAACCAGCTGCTAAATCATGTTGATAGTCATCATTTTTTAGATAAGCTTTTCCATCAATATTTATAAAACTATCAGATAGTTTTTGATTCTTTTTTAATGCTTTAAATGCTCGGTTTTTTAAATTTCGTTCTGAGATTAAGCGTACTGATTCTTGCCTAATATATTTTTGTCCCTCTACCATAGAGTCAATAAACTCTTCAGAGGTTTCTCCTCCATCTTCATCAAGATTGTTAAGTAAAAGTGTTGGGATAATTTTAAATTTATGCTTATGCTCTTTTATGATGGTACCACATAAATCATTGGCAAATTTCATATTTCTCTCTGCCCAAACTTTATTTTCTTCCTCTATAGGAAGAGTAAAATGTGCAATCTCTAGAACTATTATAGCTGGTGTTTCAATATTTACTAACTGTTTATTTATGAGTGAATATAGACTAGTTAATTTATCTTTTGACCAAATATCATAGCTCACTGTTGGTGCGTTATACTCTTTATTGTTGGTTGGTGCGATACAAACTTCCATTATTTATTTATCCTTTAAAATTTTGATACCAAAGTTGAAAGAGAAAAATTCTCCAAAGTTTGGTTTTATAGCTATTGTTCCCATTATAAAATTCATCTCTAATATTAATTATAGCATAAGAATCGAATATATTGTCCTTTTCTAATCTTTCTTTATTGACCTGTTCATAAAGCAGCTCTTTTAGTTCATTTCTCATCCATGATTCATAGTAAACAGTAAAACCACTTTTAGGTCTATCTAAAAGATTTTTAGGTATATATTTATGGGCGATTTGTTTTAAAACATATTTTTTAATTCCATCTTTGATTTTAATAGAAGATGGTACTTTTGCCATATATGAGATAAGTGCATCATCTAAAAAAGGAGTGTGTATGGAGATATTGTTGTGGTTACTGGCTGTATAGCTTTTAACCAATTCTTTATCAAGCATAGTTGTTTTGAAGTAAATACCGATAATTTCATCAACTGTTTCATTGTATCCATTAAAGTTAATTTCATCAAAAGTACAGAGAAGAGGTTGATTATATCCCTTAATAATAGTTTTTAGCTCACTTTCTCTAAATAGTAAATTTTTTGCTTTTGTCATTTGAGGAATGTCTTTAGATGAAAGTATTTCTAAAAGTTTCTCATATTTTGTTGGAAAATTATTCATATTTTTTAGATAAGGAAGTTTGTCTATATTTATCATTTTAAATGGTACAGTTAATGTTTTTCTTAAACTATATGGCAAAGATAGAATGCGATCAAAAAAATGAATATTGTCAGCTGTTGCAAAGACTTCATCTCCTCCATCACCTATAAAAAGATTATTTATCCCCTCTGCTTTTATCATCTCTGTTGTTAATAGTGTGGGTGCAGCAGCATGATCAGAAAATGGCTCATCATAAATTTTAGCAAGTTTTGGAATTATATTGATGACATCTTTTTCATTAAAATAATGCTCATGATGTTTTGTTCCTAGATGCGTAGCAATAGCTTTTGCATAGGGTGCTTCATTTATACTTTTATCTTTAAATCCAATAGTAAAAGTTTCTAAATTATAGTCATTTTTATTTAATAGTGCAGCAATTGATGAACTATCATATCCACCACTTAATGATAATGAAACAGGTTTATTTATATCTACTTCTGTTTTTTTTATTGCAGAACTAAGTATCTCTTCTGTATCCATTATAATTTTTTTTTCATCAAAAAATTGTTTTTTATTTTGATATTCTGATTCGAGACTCCATTGTTCTTTAGTAAAATGCTCTTTTTGTCTTAAATCAAAGTTAGTAGATGTTCCAGCTTTTACTTTATAACAATCTTTTAAAATACTATTTGGTTGAATAATTGCACCAAATTGTAAATAGTTAGCAACACTATCAATATTGATTTCAGGTGTAAAGTTAGGGGTATTTTTAAAGTCACTAATTCTACTACCAAATATAATTAACTCTTTAGAGAAGTAGTAACTTAATGGAATTATTCCTGTTTTATTTTTATTTAATATTAAGTATTCTTTTTTCTTATCAAATATAATAAGATTAAAGTTACCTTCTAAATAGGATAATAGTTTATTCCCTAAGCTGAAATAGGCTTTATTTATTAACTCTACAAGAGGAATTTCTTTATTTTTGATGTTGAGTTTTAATGATAATTCTTCTTTATTTGATAGTTTTCCATTAAACAGTATTAAAATCTCTTTATCGTCAAGAAAGTAAGACTCTCTATGTTTTGTGATAGATAAAAATATATTATAGTTGTTATACTCATGATAGTAAGTTTTTTCATATTCATTATTTCTATCAAAATGATAATTATTTTTATTGTAATCAATGAATCCAAAAAAGTTTTGCATAAATATCCTTTCAGTGATATAATTCTAACATAAATAATTAAAAAATAATATAAAAAAAAGCTTATTTATGAGATAATTGTATATAAAATAAATTATAAGGCATAAATCATTAAAAATAATACTAAAGAAGATAAATTATATATTTTTAAGTGGATACTAAAACGGTTTGGATTTATAAAAAGTATATTTTTTCAGATTATTGATAAAATTATTTATCAAAAACAATCACAATTTTTACTTCATCCTTGGGGTGGACATCGTACTCCTTTTCAGGTTATATTACTTTATAATCGTTTTGGTAGAATTTTATTTGCTACTAAAGAGTTTATAGCTCTTGTAAGCAAAGGTAGATTGATAAAAAAATCGATTCAATTAGAGGGCTATGAAAAGATAGGACAAGACCGTGAAAGAGGTGAATATACTTATCTTTATCCTCGTTCTCCAATATTTAATGCTAGTGAAGAAGAGATAGAAGAGAGTTACTTGAGAGAGATAGAAAAATCTTTAGAATTAGCATATATTATGGAAAATAATACTTTTGATAAAACAGAAGAGTGGGATCGAGTTACAGATGTATTTAAATCACTTTTTTTCAAAGATAATGGGACAATAGATTTAGATAAGTTACGTCAGTTTAGATCTACGCCTAAACGTTGTGAAGAGGTTTTTGGTGACCAGTTTTATTATGTTGATCAAGAAGTTGGATATACAAAAGCATATTTGAAAGCTATTGATTTAGTCTTAGAGTATCACCGTTATTCAAAGGTTATAAAAAAAGAATTACTGGCTTCAGTTTCAGAAAGTGCAGTAGGTGGTAGTTCTTTTGTTTATTATAGGGGGCAATATCTAAGCGAAAAGCTTCTTTTTCATACATTAATGGTAAATGATATTATTAATCATATAGATTTTTCAAAAAATAATAGAAATGTTATTATAGATATTGGTTCGGGTTATGGTGGCTTAGATAGGCTTCTTTCATATTACGTTCCAAATTCTTGTTTTATCTTGGTTGATTTACCAGAAACATTACTTCTAACTTCTTATTATGTAAAATATAATTTTCCAAATAAAAAAATAGCACTTTTAAGTGATATTGTTGATAGATTGGATGATTTTGAGAGTTTGGTTTTGGAGTATGATTTTATTATTATTCCTCCTTCTGTTGTGGGTAAAATACCTGATGAGTCTATAGATTTAGTGATGAATAGTGCCTCTTTAGGCTTTATGCAAAAGGATTATGTGAAATATTACTTATCAAATATTTATCGTGTTTTACATCCTTTAGGTCACTTTTATTCATTAAATAAAGAGTATAATGATCATTTAGGTATTGGTTTTTACTCATGGAATTTTGAAGGTGAGTATCTCACAAAACATATGGACTATAATAATCGTTTTTCATACGCTCAGTGGTTAGGACAGAAGATTGGATAAGAAAATTTTAGTTGGTATTATTCATAAGTTGGAAATGGGTGGTGCTGAACGTATGATGGTAAATATACTCAATCATTTTGCACAGGAAGATAAGGAAATTCATCTTATTATCTTTAATAATATAGGTTCTTTAAAAGAGTTATTAGATGAAAAGGTCATTATCCATGACCTAAAAGTTACTTCGGTCAAACATGGATTGTTTAAATCATTTTTAGAATTATATAAGTTAAAGCCAGATACAATTTTTTCAGGTATAGGGCATCTTAATATTGCATTGGCACCATTTATCCCTCTGTCGAAACTATTTCTACCAAATAGCCGATGGATTTCAAGAGAAACCAATATCGCAAGTATGAAAAATAAAAAAAGTAAATATCCAAAACTTTTTAATTGGTTATATAAAAATGTTTATAAAAATTATGATGTTATTGTCGCTCAGTCAAAAGATATGAAAAATGATTTAAGTGAGCATTACCCTTCTGCTTCAGCTAAAGCAGTTGTTATTAATAACCCAATAGATATTGAAAGAGTAGAACATTTATCAAATGCATATCAGGTAGAAAAAATAAATTTAATAAATGTAGGAGTGCTTCGTCAGGCAAAACGTCATTATCTTATGTTAGAAATCCTTTCAAAATTGCCATTAAATTATCATCTGACTTTGGTAGGAAATGGTGAAGAAGAGAAGAATCTAAAACTTTTGGTTAAAGAACTTTCTCTTGAAGATAGAGTAACATTTGAAGGGCATAAAACTAACCCTTATCCTTATATAAAAGAGGCTGATTTATTTATATTGACCTCTGAACATGAAGGTTTTCCAAATGTATTGCTCGAGGCGAATGCTTTAGGTTTACCTATTGTTGCCTTTGCTTGTCCT
>Ga0256834_1001827_pt1 | contig 13973 bp, 14 predicted proteins | sample 4281140metaG_FD_190536 | JGI IMG/M metagenome (GOLD analysis project Ga0256834, IMG submission 190536) | Hydrothermal vent microbial communities from East Pacific Rise, Pacific Ocean - 4281-140 | ecosystem: Environmental > Aquatic > Marine > Hydrothermal vents | place: Pacific Ocean: East...
AGAAATTGCTTGAGGCGCTCTTCAGTAAGCTTCTGCTCACTGTAGCGTTCAGCATTTTTTAATGAAAGCCGATAGATGAACTGGTAATAGTTTTCTCCATTCGCCTTCATCTCAGCCAGCACCCGTGCAGATGGTGTGGCATCGGGGTTTTCTACCGACTCAATTTGCTGTTTAAGGCTCTGCTGATAAGGTTTGTTGGCATGCCCCTGATCAAGCAGTTCACAAATGGGCTGCATCGCTTGTAGAGTCGACATCGCCCACTCACTTAGCAGAACCTCCTCTCCCATCCGCATCAATTTAAGACCAGGTTTGCGCCCCTGATAAGTTACCTGGGCTTCGTTATGGTCTTGCTCTTGGCGCTCTTCAGGGCTACAGGGAGGACTGTCTTGTAGCTGTAGGGTAATCAATAGCGCCTCTAAAAAATTGGCTTGCGACTCATCAATGCCAACGGGTAGAAAAGGGTTGATATCGAGAGAGCGCAGCTCAATATAGCGCACACCACGCTCTTTTAGCGCATGAGTGGGTCGCTCCAATCCATGTAAGATCTGCTTTGGCCGCACACTGCTGTAGTACTCATTTTCAATCTGCAAGATGTTACTGTTGAGCTGTTGATGCTCATTACCCACCTTCATGGCAATCTCAGCATACTTGGGACATGGTGTCTCAATGGCATGGGCTAAGGTATCAACATAGCTCTCAAGGCTGTTGTAGCAGATATTGATACCCGTATCCTTCTCTTTACTATTTTGATAACCGATATCAGCCATACGTAGCGAGGTGGCATAGGGTGAGTAGTAGGTTTTACTATCCCACTCTTGTAGTGTCGTACGCTGTCCATTAAGAAACGATTTGCAGAATGCAGGTGAGGCTCCAAATAGATAGGGGATAAGCCAGCCAATTCGTTTTAGGTTTCTGATCAGACCAAAGTAGCGATCTGAGATAAAATCCTGCAAGGGTGCATCATCACCCTCCATCTGCTGGAGGGCTGGCCAGAAGCTTTCTGGCAGTGAGTAGTTGAAGTGGATGCCAGCGATCACCTGCATCACACGGCCATAGCGATGGCCAAGTCCCCGCCGATAGGTGCTCTTCATCACCCCAGCATTCGAAGAACCATAGTTGGCAATAGGCACATTTGTAGCACCACGCACGATACACGGCATGCTACCAACCCAGAGCAGCTCCTCTTGCAGGTGATCATAGAGAAACTTCTGCACATCATCCAGAAAACTGAGTGCCTCACCAGCGCTTTTCATCGGTGGAGTGATCAGTTCTGTCAATGCTTCAGAGTAGTCGGTGGTGATATAAGGGTGGGTCAGTGCAGCCCCTAAACCTGCGGGGTGAGGCGCTTGGGAGATGGTACCCGCTGAGGTGACTCGCAACCCCTCTTTCTCTAAGCCGATCAAGCCGCCTTGAATAGAGCAATCCATCACACGCCCTTGCAAGCAAGCTAGGCGTTTTTCAAATGTATGGTTCAAATGGTTTTCTACTTTATTATTGATTCAGCTGCATAGCGGCGCGTGGCCCACGCATGCGAATAGCATCAACGAGTATTCTTGCCGTTTCATTTAGCTCGATATATTTGATTGCATCACTCTCGGTTTCATCCGCCTCATCAATATCGTCACCATGCTCTTGCTGCTTATCTTCACTCTCAGGCTCTAAACCCACTGAGCTGAGAAAACGATTTTTATAACCGAGGCGCAGCTTCTCCTGTGCATCCCACTCCTCTTTGCGATGGCTCTCTAACAGGCTAACTTTTTTGCGGTTTTCATACTCATTAAGAATGCGTTCATACGCTTCAAGCATCTCAAAACCTGCGTTACCATCAATCCGTTTCTGATGTTTTTTAACCAGTACTGTGAGATCTTCATTCAAACCAACTCGATAGTTTGCCGGTTTGATTTTCGCCCAAGGTAGCGCATTTTCAAGCGCACGCTCGCCATATTTTGAGAGATATTTAGCGGTTGGAAATATGATATCTGGCACCACCCCTTTATGTTGAGTACTGCCGCCATTGATGCGAAAAAACTGAGCCATGGTAAGGCGCAGGCGACCTAAATCAGGCGTGTCATCAGGTGCATAGCGACGCAGATCAACCAACGTCTGCACAGTCCCCTTGCCAAACGTCGGTTCACCAATCACGATGCCACGTTTATAGTCCTGGATTGCACCGGCAAAAATTTCAGAGGCTGAGGCACTGTTACGATCAACCAGCACCGCCAAAGGGCCACTATAGACCACACCTGGGTCAACATCCTTCTCCACTTCAACGCGTCCCAACGCATCCTTAATCTGCACGACAGGGCCCGTATTAATGAAGAGGCCTGTCAGTTCTGTCGCCTCACTCAGCGAACCACCACCATTGGTACGCAGATCGATAATAATGCCATCAACCGATAAGGCCTCCAGCTCTTTAATCAGCTTGCGCACATCACGAGTGGTACTGCGAAAATTCTTATCACCTCGCTGCTGTGCTGAAAAATCACGGTAGAAAGTGGGTATATCAATCACACCAATACGTAGCTTTCCAATACCATCCAACCCTTCAATAATCGACTGATTGGCCGCCTGCTCTTCCAGTTTAATTTTATTACGGATCAAGGTGACTAGCTTAACTTGACTCGCATCACTCCCTTTAGACTGCAGTTGCAGCCGAACAACTGAGTCCTTGGGGCCACGAATTTTCTCAACAACATCTTGTAATGGCCAACCGATAACATCTTCAACCTCACCCTGAACGCCTTGGCCAACCCCTAAGATGCGATCACCGCTGTGAACCTGTCCGCTCAATTTTGCTGGCCCACCTGCAATGGTTCTCTGCACGGTGGTGTACTCACTATCAAGCCGCAGCACCGCACCAATCCCCTCAAGAGAAAGGCGCATGCTGATATCAAAATTCTCTGAAGTGCTAGGCGACATGTAACTGGTATGAGGCTCCAAGCTAATAGTGTAAGCGTTGATAAATGCCTGAAAAACATCATTTGCTTTGAACTGATTAACCCGTCTGGAGAGACCGGCGTAACGCTTTTTTAGTCTCTCTACAATTTTCTCTGGCTCTTTATCTGCCATATGCAGACCTAACCAATCGTTCTTAACCCGCTTACGCCAAAGCTGCTCCCGATCCTTCTGGTTTGCTGGCCAAGGGGCATTCTCACGATCGAAGAGGTAGCTCTCATCTTTGGTGAAATCAAAACCCCTCTCCAACAGCGTTAAAGCATAGGCGACCACCTCATCAACCCGTGTGCGATAGATAGCAAATATCTCAAATGCTGGCTCTACATTGCCGTTCAACAGGTAGTCATCAAGTCTCGTTTTATAACGCTTAAAGTTTTCAATATCACGCTGAAGAAAGATCGCCCGGTTGGGATCGAGTGATTCGATATATCGCTCAAGCATCTGCTCTGAGAGCTGATCATCAAGCCGTTGTTTCTTGTAATGAAAACGACTAATAACTTGGGTAATGATTCGTGCTGATTTTTTGTGCTGAGGAGTCGCCTCAATCGCCGCTGAGCTTTTAATGTACTCCGCTAACAGCGGTGAAAAAGCCAACAACAGCAGAGAGGCCACAACAAATGGCACTAATTTTTTTAACAGATGCATCGATTCATTCACTTGAAAAACAGGTAACTACTCACTCAAAGTGCAGATAAGTTATTGACCACAATATGCTCTATGGGTTCAACCCCACACTCTTCTCTAACACGCTAAAGTATCGCCTTTTAACGCATTTTTAATTGTGAGGTAACTCTCATCACTCAAGCCATGCAGATTGTGACGCAATAGAAAATCTATGATCACAAGGTTACAGTTGGGCTTAAAACGCTCGGTTTCTCGCACCACCCGCGCCACCTCTTCAACAGGCCAGAGATAAAAACCAGCCACTTCACCATCGGTACAATGCGGCATAAATGTCGAAGGGAACGACAGATCGTAACAGAACAGCGTATCGGGTTTTAGTCCTAATTCTGTTTCACAGCAATAACTTATTTCACCAACAGGTTTGGCATTGGCAGCTAACCCTTTGGAAATGCCCGCCTCTTCCATACACTCTTTGGCCAGGTTATCTGATAATTTGATACCGTAGGGAAGTCCTCCCGCCACCATATTATCAAACCGATCAGGGAAGACATTGCGGTCAGCCGCTCGGTGCCCAACCCACAACAAAATCCCTTGAGCACTCTTCACATAACCATTTAGGTGCTGCCCAAATGCTCGAATACCCAAAAACTGAGCAGCCATTCGATCCAGTAAAAAAACAGCTGATTGACCATATTGGGTGACAACGGGATAAAGTTCACCATAAAGTGGTGGTATAGCTCCCCGTATCACCAGCTGTTCAAGCACCTCTGCAACCGCTGCTGATCGCTGCTCAACTGTTTGCAATATCGTGTTAAGTTCAGTGTGGTTAGCGCTCACCGTAAACACCTCTGGATAGTCAGAGAGCATGCTGGCAAATGGTGCTTTAATCCAACCAAGCTGCTGGCCATTCACCACAAAGGGTTTGAAATTATCGGGATTCCAGAGGTTACAAGCACGGATATGTTCAAGATAGCTCACCGCTCTTTTGCCTCATTCCATAGGCGATCCATCTCTTCCAAACTCGCCGCCTCAATTGAGATACCCACCAGTGAGAGCTGCTGCTCAATATATGCAAAGCGGCTCTCAAATTTTTGATTAGTGTTGCGTAGAGCCGTTTCAGCATCAATCTCTAACCGACGTGCCAAATTAGCACAAGAGAAGAGCAGATCACCTAACTCTTCTGAGACACGTTGCTTGCTCTCCCCTTCTGCAATGGCCTCTTTTAGTTCAGCAAGCTCCTCATCAATTTTATCAATAACACCACCAAGCTCAGGCCAGTCAAAACCGACTCTAGCCGCTCTTTTTTGTAGCTTTTCAGCACGCAACAAGGCGGGAAGAGCCCGTGCGACACCTGCCAGTTGTGATGCCCTCCCTTCCAGTTGTTTCTCTTCTCGTTCAGCCGCCTTTTGTTGTTCCCAAGCTTGACTCTGTGCTTCAGCATCAGAGAGGCCACAGCCAGCAAATACATGAGGATGACGCCGAATCATTTTTTTACAAATTGCATCCACAACATCATCAAAGATGAAGTGGCCTGCCTCCTCCGCCATCTGGGCATGAAATACCACCTGAAATAGCAGATCACCCAGCTCATTTTTTAGCTCATCCATATCACCCTGAGCAATCGCATCAGCCACTTCATAGGCCTCCTCAAGGGTGTAAGGTGCGATAGTCTCAAAGGTCTGCTGTCGATCCCAGGGGCACCCCCCCTCCTCTGCACGTAGCGCACGCATGATCTCTTGTAGTGATTTTGTCGCCAACTCTCCCCCTTAAAAATAGCTTGCTCCTATCTATCAAAACGGATTAGAGATAGATAAATTGGAAGCATCAAACAACCTTTGAAGACGCTTGTATGGTATAAAGCGCATGTTTTTTAATCTAGACCTATATAAGCTGCTATGACTGAGAATAAACTAAAACTATCACTAGGCCCCAACCTCTTTTACTGGTCACGCGATCGGTTCTTCGAATTTTACGAGGAAGTGGCGAAGATGCCAGTAGATATCGTCTATCTGGGTGAAACTGTCTGCTCAAAGCGGCGCAGCCTCAGCTTTGAGGATTGGATGGAGATCGCTGAAAAGCTAACAGCCGCAGGGAAAGAGGTGGTTCTCTCCACACTGGCACTACTTGAGGCCGAGTCTGAGATGGTGACTCTGCGTAAGGTATGTGGCAACGGCAAATATATGGTTGAAGCCAATGATCTTGGTGCCGCCAATTTGATGATTGACGAGGGGCCATTTGCCACTGGGCCAATGGTCAATATCTACAACCCTGCTACGCTGAAACTGCTGGCCAAACAGGGCCTAAAACGCTGGGTGCTGCCCGTTGAGCTATCACGCGATACACTGGCCGACATGCAGGCAGAACGCCCCGCAGGCGTCGAAACAGAGCTATTTGCTTTTGGCCGTATGCCGCTGACATTATCAGCTCGCTGTTTCACCGCACGATCACACAATCTTCCAAAAGATAGTTGTGACTACCTCTGCGGTAACTACCCCGATGGTCAGTTGATGAATACCCGCGAGAACGAACCATTTCTGATAATCAATGGTATTCAGACCCTCTCATCACGCACTTGCGACTTACTACCAGAGATGGATGAAATAAGAGAGCTGGGTGTCGATATCCTACGCATTAGCCCACAAGATAAGCACACGGGCAAAATCACCCAACTCTTTGCCGAGGCGATCAACGGCGGACGCTCGCTAAATGAGATCGAAGCCGAATTGAAAAAGCTGGCTCCACTGGGTGTCTGTGATGGTTACTGGTTTGGTGAAGCCGGTATGGCTCAGGTGACCGCAGCAGCGAAAGCACTGTAGTAATGATGTTGTTAGGAGCCTAATTAAAAGAGGCTCCTAGCGATAAAACATCTTAAGCAAAGCGCTCGTACATAGTAACGCAGCGTAACAGTGCTGGGTTGATCAGCGTTGCCAGAGGCAAGCTCTCTAGATCAACCCCGGCCAAGAAGTTCTTCAAGTGAACCCCAAGCCCAGTATCCCCTTCCATCAGGAGGTGACGTTGAAAAAATAGCGTATCGGGATCTTCCTGACCTGTCAGCAACAGCAGGAAGTCATATACCGTACCGCTTATCTTCAAATCAGGCGCTTTACCTGCTGCAGACCGGAAAGAACCCGCATCCATCTCAACTGAAAAAGCAGTTTTCGCGTCTAAGATCGAGATCTCAACCACCTTACCCTCAAGAAAATCGAGTTCAGCTTCAACAATATCTTCAGCAAAAACCTGATTTAAAGCACGCCCCAATACCAAACTGTGCAGACGGTTCGGCAATAGTCCTAGCGGCAGTGAAACCGGTTTAGGCAGTATTGGACGTTTTTGAATAGATGATGCAGGCATGTTCCTAACTCCTCCTGAGCATATATCAGGAAGTTACCAATAAAATTTATGTGATTATAACATTCGCAATAACCAGCATTTGGAGTAGCGTTTTGGCTGTGCTAGGATTTTTTAGCACAGCTCAAACACCGCGGAAAATGGCGGAAAATATCTGTGTTGATTGCCATTTTTATGTCTTTTATTCCCCTATAATTTCATTTATTACAAACACTTCAACGCCACTCATAGAGCACTCTTCATTTGAGGCCATATTTTTAGTAATTACTTCTATTTTTTTGCCCGTTTTTTCTATAAAAGTAATGAAGTGAATTTGAATATATAGATCATCGTCAATATTTTCTGATGCGAGTCTTATCGTCTTAGTTTGATTAAAGTCAAGTAACTCGTTGCTTGTAATACCGGCATTTTTCAAATTAACAAATGCCATGCTTGTAGCCCATCGCTCTACACTAGAGCAATCTGGATGCTCTAATTTCTTAACAACACCCTTATTTTCTACACACCCAACAAGCAGAGTTAATGCCAAAATAAATATAATTTTGATATTCATCATATTCACTCCATCACCTAATTACATTTATTTCTCTATCAGGGCTATTCCATATTTTTTCCCTAATGGCACGAGGCATAATTATGCACCCAGATGAGGCTGTACCTGGAGACTTTATCGAATCACCATGAATTTGAAAATTAGTTCTACCATGTGCAGAATGGCCTACTGGCGATAGTGGCAACACATAAGGGCCGGTATTAACGCTATCTCTAGGAAAGTCTATTCGGTACTTACCTCTTGGTATTAGCCCAATACTTCTAAGATGCTCCATTGAGACACTGTTTTTCCCTACCCCCTTTCCAGAGTACCCTTGTGAAATTTTCTGACCATTACGCCAAAGTTCTCCACTAGATTGCTTGTGTTCCCAACTCATAAGCAGACCCCTTTAAATTATTATAAAACATAACATCGCCCATAACCAGACCGCCTTAACTCATTAGCTAAGATTCTATTGTAAACGCCATGCCCTACAAAGAGTACGCTCTCATACTCCAGTGCGATTTCTGTAAGTTTTTCTACTGCTTCTGTTGCTCTTAATTTTGCTTCTTTAAATGACTCAGAACCTCTTGAGTAGCCCAGTAGCCAGAGAATTCTAAATACTACAGCCCATATTTTTGGAGGTAACTTTATTGCTTGCCAATTTGAAACTGGTAAACCTGGCTCATTGAAGATGGAATCTGATAAAACAATGTTTTCATTATTAAATGTTTTTGCTGACTCTATTGATCTTGGCAATTCACTGCCAACAATTGCACTGCATTTATTGGCGAAACTTTGCGCGCATTCTGTTGGTTCTGATGTTGGACATAATCCAGCAGCATTGTATTCAATTAACCCAGCCAGAGAATTCCGATGCACTAAGCGTGCTCAATGTTGGGATAACTGGCTTTCCGTGTCTGAGTATGACGATTTTCATTTTTACCTTTAAACATAACAACTGACATCCCATTGGGCGAGAGCAACGCAATTTCACAGGAATGGGGGCTCTATTATCCACCTAGCGTAGCTAGAGCTAGGTGGATAATAGCAAAACTTACTGCTCTACTTGTGGTTTGCGTATGCGTAGAGAGAGCTCTTGCAGTTGAGCAGCCGCCGCTTCAGAAGGGGCTGACGTGAGCAAACATGCTGCCGACTGGGTCTTTGGAAAGGCCATCACTTCGCGTATCGAGGTGGCGCCCGTTAGTAACATCACTAGGCGGTCAAGACCAAAGGCGAGGCCTCCATGTGGTGGACAGCCATAACGTAGCGCGTTGAGTAGAAAGCCAAATTTCTCTTCAGCCTCTTCTTCGCTGATACCGAGCATTTTGAATACTTTTTGCTGAATATCGGAACGGTAGATACGCGCTGAACCACCCCCTAATTCAACACCATTGAGTACCATATCGTAGGCGCGTGAATTACAGGCACCAGGATCAGACTCAAGCAGTTCCAGATGCTCCTCTTTTGGTGAGGTAAATGGGTGGTGTAGTGAGTTCCAGCGTTTATTGTTCTCATCCCATTCAAACATGGGGAAATCGATCACCCAAAGTGGACGCCAACCATCAGCCACTAGCCCACAATCTTGGCCCAGTTTGACACGTAATGCACCGATCGCCTCATTAACGATCTTAGCCTTATCTGCGCCAAAGAAGATTAGATCTCCATCTTCTGCACCCGTGCGGGCCAGGATACCGTCAACAGCGGAGTCTGGCAGGAATTTAAGGATGGGTGATTGCAGTCCATCACGCCCTTTGGCTATCTCATTGACCTTGATGTAGGCGAGGCCTCGCGCACCATAGATGCTGACAAATTTGGTATAACCATCAATATCCTTGCGGCTCAGTTTACAACCGTTAGGGAGACGCAGTGCAACAACACGACCGTCTGGATCCTGCGCTGGGCCAGCGAAAACTTTAAACTCTACCTCATCCATCAGATCTGCAACATCAATCAACTCTAGCGGAATACGCAGGTCTGGCTTATCAGACCCAAAACGGCGCATCGCCTCCTCATAGGTCATTTGAGGGAATGAGCTGTCTAAGTCGGTATCAAGAATCTCTTTAAATAGACGGCGGATCATCTCCTCCATCATGCCCATCAGCGTACCCTCATCCATAAATGAGGTCTCGATATCGACCTGGGTAAACTCGGGCTGGCGATCAGCACGTAGGTCTTCATCACGGAAGCAACGCACAATCTGGTAGTAACGGTCAAAACCAGACATCATCAGCAACTGTTTAAAGAGCTGGGGTGATTGTGGCAACGCAAAGAAGTTGCCAGGATGAGTGCGGCTGGGCACCAAATAGTCACGCGCCCCTTCAGGGGTCGCTTTGGTCAACATCGGTGTTTCAATATCGAGAAAACCTTCGCTATCAAGGTAGTCGCGTAGAATGCGAGTCACGGCTGAGCGTGTACGTAAACGTGCCTGCATCTCAGGACGACGCAGATCAATATAACGGTAGCGCAGACGGATCTCATCAGAGGCTTTTTCATGCTCTTCAAGCTGGAATGGCGGCGTATCAGCCCGGTTCAGCACTTCTAGTTTAAGGCCTAACACCTCAACCTCACCCGTTGGTAGATCTCTGTTTACTGTTCCCTCAGGACGAGCGCGGACGCGTCCGGTAATGCGTAGAACAAACTCATTTCTCACCTGCTCTGCTGTAGCAAAGACCTCAGCCAGGTCTGGGTCGTAAACAACCTGTATCAACCCTTCACGATCACGTAGATCGATAAAGATAACCCCGCCGTGATCACGGCGGCGGTGAACCCAACCACAAAGTTCTACTTCCTGATCGATGTGTGAGGCATTGATCTGCCCACAATAATGGCTGCGCATGGTGTTGACCTTCTTTATATAAACTGTTGTTTAGGGCTGAGTGCCCCAGAAAAGAGGGGGATATTAAGGTTTGGCTTCTGAGGGTGCAAGTTCTGCTTCTTTTATCAGTGCATCTGGAACCACTGCCCCCATGGAAAGCAGCATCTTGAGGCCATCATCAACACTCATTTTCAACTCCTTCACATCATCTTTAGGCAGCATGATAAAGTACCCTCCCGTAGGGTTTGGTGTCGTAGGCACATAAACATTGACGACATCATGTCCCGTCATTTGTTGCGCCTCACCTTGATCAGTACCAGTCAAAAACCCCAGCGCCCAAACACCAGGGCGAGGAAACTCCACCAATACCACTTTACGGAACGAGTTACCGCTATCGGCAAACATCGTCTCCAAAAGCTGCTTCACCGATGAGTAGACAGAGCGAACTAGCGGGATTCTAAGAACCAACCGTTCCCAAAGTTTTACTAACTCACGGCCAAATAGGTTAGCAGCAACCATGCCTGTCACCAGCACAATTACCAAAGTAAGCAACACACCAAGCCCAGGGATATGGAAGCCCAGCAGCTCATCTGGCCGATATACCGCTGGAACCAACAGTAGACTTTTATCCATCCACTTCATGAGGGTGCTAACCACCCAAAAACTGGCCGCTAGTGGCAACCAAACCAACATGCCTGCAATAAGGTAGGTACGTATTTTACTAACTGATTTTGTTGTCATTCGGTATCTTCAATTAGCGTAATTGCATAACACTTAGACATTGGGACATCTACCTGAAGTGGCACAGGGAGGAGTATCACTCTTTTTAGATAAGCCACCTGAATCATGCAGATTTTTTTTCTCACCTTTTTTGAAGTCAGTCTCATACCAACCACTCCCTTTGAGGCGAAAGGCTGATGCGGATATCATTTTTTTCAAATGTGGTGTTTTACAAGCGGGACAATCGACAAGCGGTGCATCCGCCATTTTCTGAATAGCCTCTAGCTCATGACCACACTCTTCACAACGGTATTCATATATTGGCAAGGCAAACACTCCATATTAGGGATTTCTCTTAACATTTGAAGAGAAGACGGAAAATGATACGCGATGTTAGCAGAGTGTGGGAGGTAACAACAATATTGGGGAGATGTTTTACGAAAGGCTCATAATGCCTTTTTACTCAGGTATCTATCTTGTCCATCCAACACCCACAAATACCGATTTGTTACTGAGTTAAGTTTATCAACTGCCTATACCTTGCTGCTGATACGCGCTATCAACAGCAAGGCCAGAAAGGTAGTCACAGAGACTAAAATCGGTAACTATAATGAGCGATTTCAACTGATGGGCACCCTCCTTGGCAGTGATACCCATGCTGCTTATTCTGCTGTCCACTTCTCCAGTGCGGTGATAATCGCTTTAGCTTGATCGCTGCTAGAGATGTTGAATTTTGATTTCTGTTGATACTCACCGTTACGCTTTTGGTAGCGACGAATGGTGTACTTCTCTTTGCCATACTCCTCTTTGCTTCGGTTCCACTCTTGGTAACGGAAAATCAGGGTGGCCCAGGCACCTTTACTCAGGATCTGTTTATCTAGCTCTTTAACCACATCAATGTCATCTTCAACATAATTGATAGTGAGTTCATCTACAGTTTCAGCCATTTGTTCATGCCTCGTGAAGGGGGTTAATTGGCACCAAACTGCTCAAGCAGTTTGATAATTGTCTGGTTGCCAGATTTTGTCGCCAAATCTAAGGGACTATCTCCAGCATTATTTTTTGTATCTACATGTGCACCACGCGTGAGCAGTTGCCTAACCAGGACACGGTGGTTGCCGATAACTGCAATATGCAGGGGCGTGTTGCCATTTTTGTCTCGACTATCCAGCTTTGCTCCGTTTCTAAGTAGCAGGTTAATGATACCTTTATATTCAATGCCGTGGCTTGCTACATCATGTAGAAGATCATTAGGAGAAAAAGTAGCTTTGTGCTTAATCAACAACTCTGCGGTTTGCACACGTCCATGCATAATTGCAGCATATAGTGGTGTCATCCCTTTGCTGTTGAGACTGTTAATTTTGGCACTGTTTTTTAGTAGCACCTGCACAATGGCTCGATTACCACGTTGAGCGGCCACATGGATGGGGTAGTCGCCATCTGGCCCAATTAAATTGGCATCGGCTCCCCAGAAGAGATTACGTTCAATTTGGTCAATATCATCGGCATGCACGGCGCGGTAGAGGTTGATGGTTGGCTTATCTGGTTTCCCACAAGCGGCGAGCATTAGAGCCATTAATAGGCCGGTGAGTAATATTTTTATGTTGATGAGTTTGATCCTTAGTGATGCCTCTTCGTGACCGATAATAGAACGCTAAGGGAGCTTCGGCAAGCTGCTGTTTTAGTAACCACTCAGCCGCTTCATCTTCTTGGTCGTTTTTACACACTAGATGTCAGGTCTCAATCTTGGCCAAAGTTATAGGTATAGACAAATTGTGACCCATTTTATTACTTTAGGTTGTGATCTGATTGCATGACTGGACACCATCGGGCTAATATTGCTGAGTTTGGAGTTATAATCTCAAAAATGGAGAGGCGGTGGAAATTTCAAATTACGTTTTAGGAATACATAGCAATGTTATACCGAGTGCTGAATTTACCGACGGTCATGCATGGCTAACAATCACTACAAAGGCTGGGAAAGGCGGATGGGGTCTCCCCCGATTTGTAAAATCTTATGGCCTGTGGCCAGACGGACACCCAAGAACAAAGGATAATGGTGGCAAAACAGATGTTCGAGTTGGAATGGAGCCAGCTAAAGGAATTGCAAATAGATACTATGGTTTGACGCCATTGCAACACATGCAGTTAAAAAGTCTTATTAATACAACGGAACATTGGTTTTACACAAATAATTGTTCATCTTGGGCTAATGAAATAGTTAAAAGAGTGTACAAAACTGAAGTGGATGCTGATGATTGGTTTGGTATAGAAACACCACGAGAATTATCAAGAAACATTCAGCTCCTCGAACATAAAGAGCCAACATCTGTTGACAATCCAAAAATAATTGCATGGAAGTTAACCAGAAGAGGATACAGGAGGGTCAAGTAATGAAGAAATTATTTATTCTTATATTTTCAACTGGTTGGGTTTTAACTCTTTTGGCTTCCATGTATTTAAATATTTCGTTTCTAAAAAATGAAGTGTATCCAGTGCTTTATAAGAGCAAAGGCCAATTAAATAGCTTCCCTTATATGCAAGCTTCTGAAACACTTTTGAACATCACTTTAGTTTGGTTTGTTTTAGTATTAATTGCATGGGTGATTTATTGCGTCAAAAAAATCGATTATAACAAAGCCCATTAACACGGACATTTTTCCGCAGCATTTAAGTTGTTCTAAAAAACCTAGCACAACTTAAATTCCACTAAAAAATGCCGGTTATAGGTGACAAGATTCAACATCTCAACTACCGAGATTGGTGAATTTCTCTTTCTTAAAGAACCTCTTAATGATCAATTGATGGAGTTGTTATTTCAATCTTATGTTGACTAAGCTTGTTTTTACCATGGCAATAGTAGGCCTGGGTTACCTCTATTGGTTGCGCTCCAGCAAAAATCCATCGATACCTAAAGATAAACCAGCCTCACTCTCTAAGAGTGATTCTCGACAGGGGGCAAAAGCAACCAGCACC
>Ga0256834_1001828_pt1 | contig 13966 bp, 7 predicted proteins | sample 4281140metaG_FD_190536 | JGI IMG/M metagenome (GOLD analysis project Ga0256834, IMG submission 190536) | Hydrothermal vent microbial communities from East Pacific Rise, Pacific Ocean - 4281-140 | ecosystem: Environmental > Aquatic > Marine > Hydrothermal vents | place: Pacific Ocean: East Pacific...
TTTTTTAATGGCTTGAGTTTGCCGTGAGGCTATTAATGACAATACTCAGTAGGAATGCTGATTTTGTAAATCTTTCCATTAAATTTCAGGATGTAATAACATGAACCTTTTACCAACGATAGATTCATTTTAGCGCGTTTTATAACCCTTCCCTTCTCTTCATATTTATCTAGCGGTTTGACTCGTTTACCATCCGGCCCATGGACGATTAACTCCCCTTTTTTATTAAAACTGATGTCAAAAGCATTCGCTGCTATCCCCTTAGTGCTCTTAGAGGTGGTACAGGCTGATATGGCGAATACGCTTAGAATTAATAGTAAAATATTACGTACACTGTTTTTCATAACACTTTTCATGCTGATATCTCCTTTTGATGCTCATTAAATGTGGAACAAGGTACTACCATGCCAGGCTAAAGCTGGCTAACAACAAACGCTCAGGATACAGAGTGGGTTGCTCCATATCTGAATCCTGATAGTTAAACGTCGAATCAAACAGGTTTTTTACGCCTATAGATATTTGGCCATAACGCTTTGGCAGACGATAACTGATACCCGCATCCACTAACCAAAATTGATCTTGGTCGGGGGCCGTAATATCTACAAAATCCCCCTCTTGGTCGATATATCTGGCACTTCCATTGAGTGATAATCCACTAGGGTGGGAGTATTCAGCACCAATAAGCAGTGTCTGTGTGGTTAGCTCCTCAAAGGCATCTCGTTCAAGTGATTTATCAGCCTTGAGTTGCTCATACTGGTATTCAACGCGCATGGCGGTGCGCGGGCCAAAAATATATTGCAGATAAGCACGGTATACATTTTCACGCCACTGCGCATACTCTGTTTTATCGTCAAAATCGAAGGGTACGTTGAGAAAACGTTGTGATAACTCAAGCCCAGTAAAAGCTTGGGTTGAAAGTTTCTGATCTATTGCAAGGCCGTATCGTTTTGAGTCCGTGCCATTTATATCATCATAAAACTGATTAAAACCGACCACTTGTGTCGGTTCTATCGTCTGGTTACTGACTAAATCACGTTTTAACACTCGAAAAGCGGCCATGCGCAAGGTGGTATTTTGATGAGGTCGCCAGATTAACCCTAGTTTTGGGTTAATCTGTTTTGTTTCAAGTAGTGTGCCATCAAAGTGATCTGCACTCAGTCCTACCAACCAGCTTACTTGGTTGGAGAAACTGCCTTGGAGATAGGTGTAGACATTGGCATGTTTATTCCCTTTTGTCTCTAAAATGCGCTCAGGATCAAGCAAGGTTGTTATTACAAATGGCGGAAACGGAACCGTTATTTTGATTGGCTTAAAGGTGACAAGTATGTCGATGTCACTGTCTGACTCGAAATAGCCCAGGCCACTGATTATATGTAGTCGATCTGATCGCCAGGTGTGTTGTAATTCACCGATAGTGGCGTTGTCTTTTTGTTTGCCCTCTGTGCTCTCTACGTCAGGATTATCAACCGGTCTATCTGTCTGCTCGAACTCCGACTCTTCTTTTGATATTGAGACGATCATCTGTGAGTGTGGCGAGAAATCATACCTAAGCCCGGTTCGTAGGCTCTTTTTCTCGTTGCTTTCACGAAAATTAATCCGTGATATTTTAGGATCAAAATGTAATGTGAGATCGCCTTTCTCTTGTTCAAGTATTTTTAATTCCGCTTGAATGCTGAGCTTGTGGGAGAGATCACTTTGGACAAACAGATTATAGATATCCAACTGTTGGTCACCATTTTTTCGGAAACCATCACTCTCATAATGAAACTGCCCTAGGCTAAAAGAGAGGTTGTTTTGAATGCCTGAGACCACCAAATCATTACCTAAAATACCGTTGCCTCCGGTGGTGGCATTGATCTGGCCGGTGATTTGATTCCGGGTAAATAGGGCGTTGAACTCATTAAATGATGATTTAGATGGCCCCGCTCCATCCAGTATGCCTAAGTTGGTCTCCGCTAATTGTGGTTGCAGCGGTGTGGCATTAAGTGGTTGCCAGAGCTGTGCTTGCAGCAGCTCTGATACCCGGGCAATTTCATGTCTCGGCTGCGTTGAATAGGTATCTGCAAGAAAGCGATGGGCCGAGTGGTTGGTGGCGTCTTTGCTGAGTGATATCCAACCTTCACGGAGTGCCAGTGGTTGGAACCCCAGGTCACCATAGATGCGAGCCAAGCTGGCACTTCTTGCGGCGGCATCTTCATCGAGTAACAGACGAGAGCGGTATACGGTTCGGTTATCATTTAGCTGGATAGATTGCTGCATTGTTTGCAGCGCCTCTACGGTGCGGTTTTCAGTCTGTTTTTGGATGGCGTCATAAAACCAAGGCGTGGGGTCTTTAGGGTCCAATACTTTGGCCATAGCGAACTGATCACTGGCCAGTGTGTTGCGTTTTTCCTCGTAGTAAGCCTTGCCGAGATAGCTACGAACTAGCGGGTTTGCTGGTGCCAAGCTGGCAGCATATTCGATCTGGCGTCGGCCAGCGGCCAATTCAGCCTCTCGAATCATGGCTAGGCCCAGGCCGAGTCGGGGCAGTGGGTCGGTCTGATCAAGCTTGATGGCTTTATGGAAAGCCGCTTTTGCGTTGCCAATATCGATACGTGTTAGATAGGCAAAACCTAGCACTGCCTGTGTACGTGCAAGCTGTGGTGCGATCTCTGCGGCGCGGTTTGCTGCCTGTCGTGCTTGGTCGAGTTCACCAAACATCAGATGCAGTTCAGCTAGTCGTGCCCAGGCGAGTGCGCTCTTTGGAACGAGATGGATCGCTTTCTCAACACTTGAATGAGCCTGCTCAAGATCAAATAGAGCTTGCTGTGCATAAGAGAGGGCCAGCCAGGGGGCGGCGCTTTTAGGGTTGCCAGTGGTGGCGGTTTGAGAAAGTTTAAGGGCCAGCTCTGGTTGGTTTTGCACCACGGCAATGATCGCTTGGAGTGCAATGGCTTCTCTATTGTTGGGGTTCTGTTTTAGCGCCCGTTCCAGGTTGGCAGATGCTTCGGCAACTCGTCCTGCTGAGAGGTTTAATGCAGCACGGTAGGTGTCATTTTTTTGTACCGCATCGGGTTGTGGCTCAAGCACCACGGGGTAGTGCATGGCCCAACTCACGCTATCCCAGGGTTTTACTTGGAGTTGTAGCGCGGGGGCTTGTCCCGCACGGACTAGGGCTGTTTGACCCCGTTTAATATCAGTTTCACCCTGTTCATTGGTCGCCCGCACCCGTCCTTCAAGTACGGTGATTTTTGTTTGCCCAGAATCAACGGCGACAACAAACTCAGTGCCATCGATGGCGGCATTAACGTAGGGGGTCTCAACGACAAAACGTTGTTTGATCCGACTAATAAAATGGGCAATGCCTTTTTGCAGATTCAGCCAGCTCCCCTCTTGTGAGGAGATTTTGGTAAAGGTGACAGTGGCATGTTCGTTCAGACGGAGTATGGTGTTGTTGTTGAGGTAGAGCGCGATACGGCTGCTTGCCGATGTGCGGACCATCTCACCGGCACAGAAGCCATCTTGTGCCGAGATTTTTTGCCAGGTTATCCCAGATGTTGTGCCTCTCTCAGCAACGCCTTGGACGGAAACAACTGTTGCAACAGGGTTGATGCACTTCTCAGCTAGCGTAGGCAAGCTTGTTAGCAGCAGGAGTAATCCACAAAAAGTGGCGTGAGAAGAGTTTGTGTAACGAGGTAGATTCACCAAAAAGACCTGCAACTATTCATCTTTTGTCACAACACCTCATATTCCCCTGCTTAATCACCACATGATTTTATGTGACGCTTTCCGTGTGAAATTGCCTCAATATAGAGGCAAAATTTAAACATGCTGAGTTGTTACAAAATGTTTATATTAATCGACATTAAGCCTTAAATTCCTTAAGCATAAACTCTACCTTATTCCTTCAATTGTCAAAGTTTATTTCAACTTAGAACAAATTCCTTTATCTGGTCAAGCCACTATATAAGCGGTAACTCACGCTATAGGCTATTTTTTTTTTGCAATACGATCACACCATCCTTTGGTAGCGGCAGTTCACCTTGCATGTGAGATTTTGACCGCTGGAGATAGTAGAGGCTGGGCCCATCATGAGGTGACAACTCAAGCGTTTGCTGAAAATAGAGAGTCGCATTTGCCAAATCTAAAGATTGATAGGCATGCAGCCCTTTGGCAAAGCAGTCACATAAGTGCTGTTGCAGTTGTTCGCTCTCGCCTTCTAGGCCAAGTAGTTCATAAACAGTGATCGCTTGCTGTTTGCCGACCATGCGGAAGGCGCCCAGTTTACGGCTGACAAATCCATCTAGTCCGGTGAGAACAGCTTCTGAGACCAACAATGAGGTACCGAGCTGCTTATTCAGTGTTTCGATACGCGAAGCGGTGTTGACGATGTCACCGACGGCGCGATACTCAAAATGGTCCAGGGCACCAATACTGCCCAGCATGATTTCGCCCGCATGCAGGCCGATACGTGTATTTAGGCTGTGATTGAGTAGGGGGTCCTGTTCGATTTGCAGTGTTTCTATGGCAGCAAAACAAGCCTGCCGGCGTAGGTGGCTCTCCTCCTGTGGAGCGGACCAGATCGCTAACATGGAATCACCCACCACATCAGAGATGGTGCCACCATGCGCGCGTACGGGTTTGAACAGCCTTTCATAATAGTCATTCATGTAGCTATTAAGCTCTTCAGGTGACATGAGCTCTGCCAGTTGGGTGTATTGTGCGGCATCACTGGCCATGCAGACGCCAAACATCTTTTCACTGGGTACTTTTTGCTGTTGAGCGTTGCGGGCGAGTTTGTCGACAACACTCTCAGGAAGATAGTAGCCAAAGGCTCGGTGGATTCGGTTGCGCTCATGTCTGAGTTGTCGATGCCGCCACAAAAGCCCAAAAAAGAGTGCCAGTGGCGTTTGCAGCAAAACAGGTACAAAAAGAGGCAGCCAGAGCGCAATGCTGGAAAATAGATAGAGAACAACTAAGGTGTAGAGCGCTGCACAGATCAGGCTTAGGCCGATAAATAGTGAGGTGTAAGTCAGCGTACTGGACCATGCTAGCAACAGACCGTATCCAGTAATAATAATGAAATAGTGCAGCGGCGTTGGTAAACGGAGACTGTTTTGAGACAAGAGATTGGCGAAGGCGGTGGCAGCAATCTCCACCCCGCTGAGATCCAGGCCATTGGTTTGAGAAAAAACGGTATAGAAATTATCTTTTTGCTCGGGCTGATGCTCTTCAGAGAGACCGACAAAGACCACCTTTCCCTTAAATTGAGCCATCTCAGCCTCAGTTGCAGCGAGTACTTCATGATATGAGCGTGTCGTAATCGTGCGTGGTGGGCCATAAAAGTTTAGGTAGCGACGCTCCGGCCCAAGATAGAGGGCGAGCAATGCCTGTAGATGCTGGCTGACGGCCTTGTTGGGGTGCTCTTGCAGTGCTTCGGTGACCTGCTGGGTTATGCTTATTTGTCGCTTAAAAAAGCGGCGTACTCGCTGGGTGCGTGCTGTTTTGCTCAGCCCCTTCAATGCCTGCTGTAACCCCAATGCCTGCTGTGGTGCAACCTCGGCCAGGATGGCTAACAGCGCTTTATGATCCTCTACTGCGAAGAGTTCCAGGGTGACGGTTGGTAGGGTGGCAAGCCCACCTCCAGCGGTGTAAAAGGTCCAAAATTGATTGACCATGATCGGCACTTTTGGCAGGACAAACGGGGCGCTGGCTGCGGCTGCCTGCTGTAGCGCTGGCATCGGCAATGTTAACTGCTCCAGGCTGTATCTGCTGCCATCTGCTATTTTCTCAACTTGGCGATGCAGCCTTGCAAAAAGCACAACATTACCCGCCTTTTGTACGGCCTTAATCAGAGCGGCATCCTGCCCATCTTCTCTCGCCTGTTGGAAAAAAATATCGAAGACAATGACGGCGGCTCCAGCGTCGGCCAAGCGATCTATCAGGCGCGCATGCAGTGCTCGTGGCCAATATTTTGATGCATTGGCCACGCCCAGTGATTGTGCGGAGATCTTATCGATCGATACCAGAATAACGCTCTCTGGTGGCGCTGCTGTTTGACGTTGGTGAAATAAAAAATCCAGCGCTACACTCTCTTCCAGATCAAAACCTCCAGGCAGCAGATAAACCAACATGCCTGCCACTGAGAGCAGCAGAGCAAAGCCAAATGGAAATAGCTGCTGGAATGTTATGCGCGGTGAAGAGTGCTCTGCCATATTTGATGCAATGGTCCGATGTGGGAAAATATTTCCCGCTATAATAAGGGAAATATTTTACTAACATCAATGTATGGTGCTAGTAATGCTTTCCTTAAGGAGATTTTGAACAAGCAGGGAGGCTTTATATTCACGACGTATGGTGTAAATATGATTGACCAAACTCAAAGTGCTACTTTAGCTTTGTTAGCCAACATTAGCTTGTTTTCGAGTTTGAATGAACAAGAGTTAGATAAGATTCAGCGACACGCTGTTACACGGAGCTACCCCAAAAATAGTGTGATCATGAATGAAGGAGCCCCTGCAAGATCGCTCTATGTGATTATCAAAGGGCGGGTCAAGATCTTCTTGACGGATGATGAAGGTAAAGAGGTGATCATCAACTGTCAGGGGGTAGGAGAGTATTTCGGTGAGCTGGCACTGATTGATGGCGCTGAGCGCTCGACCCAGGTGATGACCATGGAGCCATCTACCTTTGTCGAAATCTCCAAATCCTCGTTTCATGACCTACTTGCCGCATACCCCAATATTGCACTGAGCCTGATCCAAGACCTGACGAAACGGGTACGTGTTTTAACCGATAATGTGCAAAGCCTTGCTTTGATGGATGTCTATGGGCGTGTTGCCAAAATCCTGCTAAGCATGGCCACGGATCATGATGGCAAACTCTTTATTGAAGATAAGCTAACTCAGCAAGATATTGCCAGCCGCATCGGTGCATCACGCGAGATGGTATCGCGCATTCTTAAAGACCTTACCGCAGGTGGTTACATCACAATGGAAGGTAAACATATTGTGATAAATGAGCGGCTGCCAAAGCATTATTGATCGACGTTCTTCTTAGCTAGTCCGGAGTAGCAGGTCTAATTCCCCTACAGTGAAATATTTCTGTAGGTGCGGCTTACAGGAATTGTTCCCAACAATTCCACTGCATTGGCTCCATCCATGGAGGTCAAGGTGAACCTACTCATGGGATACCCATTCGTTTGTGGCAGGGATCTTTGTTATTTCTTCAGGTTAGCTGATGATCTCTTCAAAACGGATAATCTCTTTACGTAGTGCAAAGACAATGGTGTCGAGAGCATTACGCTCTGAGTAGCGGTAGCGGCCCACCATATTTTTTAAGACAAGTTCGACGAGGTTTTTAATTTCAATGGGGCAGTTGAAGAACTCATCGGTGTTGTTTCGTCTTTGAACAAATGCTGCTTTCAGGCGCTCTGGGTCGATCCCCTCTACCGTTCGACGGTGAGAGAGCATAGCGGTATATTCGCTACCAAAGCAGGTGAGTAGGTTATCTTTTGTTGAGCTGATGACGGAGCGATCATCCTCTATTGTGAGATCTCCATTGCTCTGTAGATCAAGAAAGCGTTGAGCAATTTCGCGTCTGAAGAGTGCAGCAGCGTTGGGAGGGGCGAGAATTTGTTCAATGGATGTCATGAAATTATTATCTGGACTCTCCACCTTCTCACCGCTGTGGGCATCGATATAGGTGAATTTTGGCACCATGATATGCGCAAAGGCGTGGTTTGAAATAGCGGTGGCCAGTAGTGTGTGTTGCAGGTATTTGCGTAGATCAGCTTCGATATCTGCAGGGTTACGATCGACCAAGCAGACTGTAACCTCATCTCGAATAATCATGAAATAGACGGCCTGTAGAACTCTAACTAGACCTTTAAAATCTGCGTAGTCACCCTCACCTTCTGCCAAGGTAATTGGTCCGATTGTGCGAAGTTTAACGGGTGAGCGCTTAGTGTCACCCTGCTCAATCTTGAGCCAGTGGTGGATGCTGGAGCCATGAATGAAGACCTTTTTCAATTGACTAAGGAAGGTGCCAACATGGATTTTACTACCATCTGATGCGCTGATGGTGTTACGCATAATGTTCTGTAGCTGGCGTACTGAGATGCCTTGTCGTCCTTCATTTGGGTAGTGTTCATTCCAGAGTTCACGCATAAATTCATCATCAATGAGCTTCAACTCTGTATTGGTGAAGAGTCCAGACTGCTTTAGGCCCACTCGGTCATCACGCTGACAGATCAGATCTCTATAGCTTTCGGGGTCATCTACATCAATACCCAGTTTGGCCGCCTCATTGCGAAAAGGGTGCCAGAAGGGGATGTTGTGAATGGTGCCAACGGGATCATCGGATTGAGCGGCGTAGATGAAGAGTTTCTGCTCAGGGCTGATCGAGAGGAATAGGGCGCACTTCTCTTTGCTCCAATCTTCTGGCAACCGTGTCCCTACTGGTGGCAGTAGACGGGTCATCACAGAGTAGTAGGCGGCAATCCTCAGTAGGTTGGGGTCGACATCGTACTGCTCGCGCATATTGGCCATGTCACGGCGCAGAATGTCCATCTCTGAATTAGCATCCAGTAGATAGTTGACGGGAATTTTCTCGATCCGGTCAAGTAGTTTGGATGAGGTGAGCTGCCGCTCGAGTAGCTGCATCTCCTCGATATTAGTGGTGATGATGACGGTGGTATCAATGGATGATTGAGTCGATTCGATTGAGGCTCGGCCACTGCCGAGTAACATCAATAGGGGTTTGTAGAGATCTTGGCTGACCCCTGAGTCACCACCGGATGTGAAGGCATCATGGATATGCAACATACCACGATTAGCACTGACCAGAGCACCTTGATACTCCACAATATTCAGACCAGGCAGATGTTCTGCCAGTAGTTTTTCACCCTGAAGTGTTGAGTGGGCGTGGATTTTAAGCTGCATCATATCGTCGATATTGGAGATGCCACGCGCCTGGGCGCTGGAGAAGCCGATCTCCTCAACCCGTACATACTCGTCAATAATATCGAGCAGTGATTTACCCTCATTACGCGGGTTGCCCAGTAGCGCCTGCATGATATCGAGGCTGCGCTTATCTAGTTCTGCATGTTGGTAATAGGTTGGGATACGGATGGGGGTGTTGTCGGTTTGGTTCTCCCGCAGATAGTCAAAAAACTGTTGCCGTGGATGCGTTAGCTCATCACCCTGTTGCAGAATAGTTGGGAAGAGCAGTAGTGGATTGTGGGCAAATGCTGGCCGAATATCGAGGGCAACACCCTCTTCATCACGAAAGTGGAAGTAGAAGGAGTAGAGTTTGACCGATGGCTGTTTGGAGTACTCCTCCAGAGCATGGCAGATCAGATCAACAATGTTGGTTTTACCGGAGGCAGGTGGCCCCTCTAGAATGATGCCACGACTGGGGCCAGAGTCCTTACCGACAGACTCAATGACATCAACAATCTGCTTAACGCAGAACTCCTGGCCACACACCTCATTGATGCCGTTGCTGAAGGGGTCGGCAAAGGTTTTGTAGCTGATAGTTGGCTCGCCAGAGCGGACGACAATCTCAAAGCCGAAGTGTTTGACCGCTTCAGCGATGAGCGATGAGCTGGTGTGCAGCGATTGAAGGGGATTGGCAGCCACCTCATCGACAAACTCACGAAAGCTAAGACTACGTTGAGTTGAGTGGCCTAATACACCATCAAAATTAAACTTTTTCATCTATATGCCTTCCTACAACCGGTTAGTACCACTTTAGTTGGGCTAATTTTATATCGACTTAAAGGGTGTCTGCTGTTTACGCATCCGCTCAACAACCTCTTCAAACAGCACTGCTTTGACGCTTAGCTCTTTATATCCACCCGCGCTGGCTCGGTAGAGTTTATCTTTTGATAACAGATAGACGGGTGATTTCCAGATGCGGCTGAAGTTCATTATCGCTGGGCGAATCCACTCTGCTTTTAGCCCGCGCCCATCATCACGATGCATCAACAGCAGCCCGCCATCGAGATAGTCACTATCGATGATGTAAATTCGTGGGCGATAGAAGTGGGTGAAGAACTTCAGCATCTCATCAACCACCGGTTCTGGGTTGAGCCAAATCCAATGTTTATCGGCCTTATAGACATCCTCTTGAGTCACACCAATCTGCTGCGCCATGCGTGGGTCAAGCCGGTTGAGGTGGAATTTCTCAACTAATTCAGGTGTGAGGAAACGGCGTAAAAACTCATAATCAGTGACCGATTTAACCAGATGCCGCATGTGTGCATGGGTATCAACACTCTCAGGTTTTTCCCACAATCGGCGTGCCTCATTGTCAACCTCTTCGTGGTAGTCGAGGCTCATCTTGCCCTCTTTGTAGAGCTCTTCAATGTGTAGCCACATGTGGTAGCCAAGATGGTAGGGGTTGCGCTGAAACCAAGGGCGTGGGTAGCAGACGCCAGAGAAGACCTTGGAGTAGTCGATGGCACCGCGTACGCTATCCTCAGCGAACAGCTCCATCATAATTTTCTTCTCCCAGTACATCGCCCATCCTTCATTCATAATCTGGGTGCGGATGACAAAATCTTGATGTTGGTGGGCGACATAGAGGTAGTCGAGCACACTCTTTTCAGATTGACTGGTGGGCGCGTAGTGGCGCAGAAAGCCGAGAATATCTTGGCAGGGGGCGCGTAGTGTGTAACCACGGCGGCTCAGTGCTTCACTGCGATCGCGTTTCTTCTCCTCATCGATGAACTTCTTTTTGGGTTCTTCAAAGTTGAGCAGTGAGGTCATTGTGTCTGAGACTAGGCTCAGTGGTTGAACAGCCTCATCTGCATCCTCTTCATCAACAAAGGAGCCGCGAGAGACAGTGCTCTCTTGGTCGATGGCATTTTCAAGATTGTATTGTGAATTGGGGGCGATGAAGGGGAGCACTGATTCACAAGCGTTCCAGTAGTCGAGATAGCGCCGCTCGCCCATCTGCTTACGGGCTAGATCGGTCTTTCTTACCAGATACATCACATACTCGGTACGATCCATATCGGAATCATGCAACACGTTGAGTTCAGAGAACTCGCAATGCCCCGCTACATGCGCCATCACGGATGCTTGGGTTAGTGCAGAGTTGGTCTCATTGAGATAGGCGTAGGATGGGTTGCCGGTCTGCACCACCTCGTAGTAGAGCGATGACTCTTGCCCACTTTTGATACGGTGCTTTTTGTTGGCAATGCGCTTGCCTTCCCAGATATTGATCGGGCTGGTGGGGTAGACGCTCTTCTCCAACAGGGCAGCAAACTCCATTGGGTCGAGGATAAAGAAACGCATCTCCGGCAGCTGCATGTTGAAGACATCACCTGCGAAGTATTCAACCCGCTCAGCGAGATGCTGTAACTCTGCATCAGTACGAATATTACGCATGTTTATTTAACCTCAAACAGCTGTTTGATCACCTGCACAATCTCTTTTTTTGATTTTAGTGCGGTGGTGCGAACCACTTTGTCGCTGCCAAAGGCTTTGGCCACGGTCTCATTGAGACAGCTCATGCGGCTCGGTTGAATCTCAATAAACCCAAAGCGGTTGAAGATGGGTTGTAGCTCATCCTGCATGATTTTTACGATATCTTTAGCATCGTTACCGAATAGCTCGCCATCACCGACATAAAAGGCGTAGAAGTTAGTGGTGGCAGGATCATACTCATTGAAGGCTATATTGGAGATCAGATCAAATGCGGGGGCAGCTTGGGTGCCGCCGATATTACTCACTTGGTAAAACTGCTCGGGTGAGACCTCATAGGCTTCGGCATCATGGACAAAGAAACGGTGTTCGACATTATTTTTACCGTAGTTAAAATCGAGCCAGTGGTGGATAAAGTTGAGCAGGCGCTTTTCTAGTATCAAGCGTTCACCAAAGGTGGAGTATGAGATGTCACCGATATAGAAGACCACTGCTCTGAATTTTGGGGTTTCCTCCCGTTGGGGCACTTTGAAACGCCGATCTTTTTTACGAATCTCAACATCGTAGCGCCCCTCATCGGGGTTATAGGTGCCCATCCCCACGCTGGTGCGAATGGCTCGTTTGAAGGTGCGTTTTTTATCGAGTAGTACACCGACAGGACCGAAGGTTTTATAGTGATAGGTGAGCTCTTTGATCTTACCTTTACCCTCTTTTGAGAGATCAGGAAGGCGCAGCTTTTCAGCCACCAACTCCATAAACTTCTCGAAAGGGATTTCAAACTTCAGCTTGCCCTTCTCATCTCCCGGTTCGCCGCTCCCTGCGCCACCGCCGCCCCCCTCTTGCTCATCACCATAGACCAGTGTGGGAGGCTCAATGTCATCTACCTCAACAATTAAATCGGCATTATCTGAGTCGATCCTATCGAGATCGCCTTCATTGATAATCTCTTCAACTTTATCCTTCAGTTGGTCATCAATGAAATCATTGAAAAAACCCTCTGACTCATCGGACGTAATACGATCAGCTGTCATAGTTACCTTTGCCGTAGGGTGGGCATGTTGTTTCTGCCCACCATTTTAATGTTGGCGTGGTGGGCATAAATGGCATGCCCACCCTACAGGTTAAATATCAATGCTCGATGCATTGGCGGTGATGGTCAACGCCTGAAAGGCGCATTTTCCGCAGTAGCCCTGATGCTCCATTAGATATTTGACGGTCTCATTGAGCTGCTCCTGCTCTTTCGAGTCGACACTGGCGGCGCTGCTGCCGCTCTTAATCCAGCCCAGTAGTTTGATGTTCTCACCCGATTTAAACTCATTTTCAAAGACGTAGCGTTTAATGGCCGCCTGGTAGGATGGCTCGTCGGCCAACAGCACCTTGCCGCTGACGCTGGCGATGGCATCCGATAGCTCTTTACGGAAGACATCCTTCTCAGGAATACCAAGATACTGCTCAATGGTCTGCATGAACTTCTCATCAGGCTGTACATCCATCTGAGTCACTTCATGTTTTAGTGTGGTGTTGTGGGCGTAGGCACGAACATGCTCGGTGTACTTTTTCCAGGTACTTTCGACGATGGTGTTGTCACGGAGCACAGCGGTATAGACATCACTGGCAATCTGACCAAAAATCCACCCTTTGGCTTGTGGTAACACCTTAGTTAAATAGTGGTTGAGTACGTTTTTGTTGGTGGCAAAAATATCCTTAATGGCATGCTCAAGGCGTATGTAGAGATCGAGGGGTGAGACACAGGGGTTGTTCAGTGCAATTGAGGTGAGCATGGTGGGCTCACCCTTCTCATTCTGCAGGCGCTGAATATTGGCGGCAAACTCATTGATCTGAAAATGCTCGGTATTCTCGAAGACATTTTGAATGAAACGAGGATCGAGACCAAAGGTGCCCTCTGATGGTTTTATATATTCGAACTCATCCAGAATGGTCTTAGCCATATTGTTATCAACACCGCTATCAGCGCGTCCTGCATAGATCAATGCTTTTTGCAGTAATGATAGATTTGGGTTCTGTTTGGATTGATAGAGGCGCGTCATCACCGCGATCAGACTTAAAAATTCGATGCTGTGTGGCGCAACATGGGCCAGATGACGCTTCTCCTCTTTCCAGCCACGGCTCTGATTGGAGTAGGTGAGATCATAGATCTTCTGCTCCTCTTTAAAGGTGACTGAGAGCGGCATCTCAATGAAGGTGGTTCTGGAGCGCAATGCCTCAAAACTCTCATTGCCGATGAACATGTTGAACTCATGGAAGTTGGTGTGGCCAATGATGACGCCATTAAAGGGCACGGGTGGCTGGCCTTCAGGTTTGAAGAAGCGATCTTGGGTAGCGAAGAGCAGTTCGTAGAGGAACTTGTCTGATAGCTTTAGAATTTCGTGGATCTCAACCAGCCCGTTGGCACCTGCACAGAGTTCACCCGCGTAGTCATGCACCAGTGGGTGAGATTCACTACCAAAACGAGGAAGTTGACTATAGTCGATATTGCCGACCAGAGACCCCGCCTCCTGGCTCTTCTCATCGCGTGGTGTGTAGGAGCCGATACC
>Ga0256834_1001829_pt1 | contig 13963 bp, 12 predicted proteins | sample 4281140metaG_FD_190536 | JGI IMG/M metagenome (GOLD analysis project Ga0256834, IMG submission 190536) | Hydrothermal vent microbial communities from East Pacific Rise, Pacific Ocean - 4281-140 | ecosystem: Environmental > Aquatic > Marine > Hydrothermal vents | place: Pacific Ocean: East...
TTTGTACCAGAATATTTTAAAACGATTCCTAAACGATTAAACGAATTAACCAATGTCATTCTGAACGCAAGTGAAAAATCTCAAACAATAGTCGCCAACGGAACAGACTTATACGTAAGACACGCAGATCAACTAACAGAACAAAACATTCAATTAATTGCAAATAAAACCGAATTAAAAGGAATCACTTTTATTAATGGTATTTGTAAAATAGGAACAAGCACAACCATAACCGAACTATTAGAAAATCAAGAATTAAAATCCATTTTTTCTCCCGAAGCGTCGGGATTAAAAAAGCATTTAAAATTAGTTTCGTCTGAACCTATAAGAAATATGGGAACTTTAGGCGGAAACTTTGTAAACGCATCACCAATTGGTGACATGTCAATTTTCTTTTTAGCATTAGATAGCACATTGCATTTTGAAAATAGAGAAATACCTTTTAAAGAGTTTCATCAAGATTATAAAAAATACGATTTACAAGAAAACGAATTAATTATTGCAATTTCATTTAAAATACCAAGTAAAAATACCAAATTCAATTTCGAAAAAGTAAGTAAACGAACACATTTAGATATTGCAACCGTAAATTCGGCTTGTAGTATTTTGATTGAAAATGAGATTGTTATAAATGCACATTTTTCTATTGGTGGTGTTGCTGCCATTCCGAAATATTTAGAAAAAACAACTAAATTTTTAGTCACTAAAAACCTTTCCGTTTCAACGATAAAAGAAGCAGAAAAAATAATGCAAACCGAAATAGCACCAATCGCAGATGTTAGAGGAACAATTGAATACAAGCGATTATTAGCAAAGCAATTGTTCTTTGCTCATTTTGTGGAGTTGTTTCCAAACGCCATTGCGAGGAACGAAGCAATCCCACGAATGAGAAATAAAGAATAATAAATAACAGATTACTTCGTCCTTCGTCCTCGTAATGGCGTTTGCGAGGAACGAAGTAGCAATCTTTCCTAAATAAGGAAAAGATGTTTAAACGAAAGTACTAATATAAAGAAAATGAAAAATCCATGTATTTACTTTATGACCAATAAAAATAACACAGTAATTTATATTGGAGTTACTTCGGATTTGACAAAACGAGTTTGGCAACACAAAACCAAATTTTATAAAAAGAGTTTTACAGCAAGGTATAATTGCGATAAGTTAGTCTATTTTGAAAGACTTAACACAATGACAGAAGCAATCGCAAGAGAAAAGCAATTAAAAGCAGGAAATAGAAAACGCAAGGAAGAATTAATTAATTTAGAAAACTCTAATTGGAAAGACTTATCTGAAGGTTGGGTTTTTAACATATAAAGTCATTGCGAGGAACGAAGCAATCTCTAATAAATAACAGATTACTTCGTCCTGCGTCCTCGTAATGGCGGAAGAAAACAAAAAATGAAAAACATAGACTCATACACGCACCTAAGAGGTGAATCTCTATTCGTTGATGACTTAATCGTAAGACAAGACACGCTTTACGGTTTAACTTTCGATTCGCCAAAGGCACACGGAAAAATAATCTCCGTAGATTATGCTAAAGCAGAAGCAGTAGAAGGTATTGTTAAAATATTTACTTATAAAGATGTTTTAGGCGAAAATCAGATTGGTGGCATCATACAAGATGAAGAACTTTGGGCGGAAAAAGAAGTCCATTTTCAAGGGCAACCAATCGCTTTTATTGTTGCAGAATCCGAAGCAATTGCTAAAAAAGCAAGAAAACTAATCGAAATAAAAATTGAAGAATTACCTATAATTACCACAGCAAAACAAGCTAAAGAAAAAGGTAGTTTTATAAACGCACCAAGATCATTTAGTTTAGGTAATACTAAAAAAGCATTTGCAAATTGCGATTATGTTTTTGAAGGCGAAACTTTTAGCAACGGACAAGAACATTTGTATTTAGAAACGCAAGGTTGTTATGCAGTTCCGTTAGAAAATGGGAATATCAAAATCACTTCTTCTACACAAGGACCAACACAAGTTCAGAAAATTGCAGCACGAGTTTTAGGTATTGCCATGCATAAAATTGAACTAGAAGTGATACGCCTTGGCGGCGGATTTGGAGGCAAAGAAGACCAAGCAACACCTTGGGCAGTTATGGCGGCAGTTGCAGTGCAACATCTAAAAAAACCTGTAAAATATATCTTAAACCGTCATGATGATTTGCGTATGACTGGCAAACGTCATCCGTATGAATCGACTTTTAAAATCGGAATCAATAAAGATTTAAAAATTACTGCTTTTGAAGTGGAGTTTTTACAAAATTCTGGTGCATCGGCAGATTTATCGCCTGCAATTGCGGAGCGAACTTTATTTCATGCAACCAATGCCTATTTTATAGAAAACGTACTAACTAAAGTGTTGAGTTGCAAGACAAATTTGCCACCAAATACTGCGTTTAGAGGTTTTGGTGGTCCGCAAGGTATGTTTGTTGTCGAGTCTGCTATTGCACATGTTGCCATTAATATGGGAATTGATAAACGCTTGATACAACATGCGAACTTATTAAAAGAAAATGATGTTTTTTCATACGGACAAGTAGCAACAACCGTTGAAGCGCAAAACTCATGGAATACTGCGATAGAAAAATTCGATTTTTATAAAACCGAAAAAGAAATCGAAAAATTTAATACGAATAACAATTTAGTTAAAAAAGGGATTTCCATTATGCCAATTTGTTTTGGTATTTCGTTTACAAATACACCAATGAATCACGCAAGAGCATTGGTACATATTTACCAAGATGGATCGGTTGGTATAAGTACAGGAGCAGTTGAAATGGGACAATCGGTAAATACCAAAATGTTACAAGTTGCTTGCTTAACTTTAGGGATTCGTCCTAACAAAGTAAAATTAGAAACTACCAATACTACAAGAGTTGCTAATACATCGCCAACTGCGGCAAGTGCAACGGCAGATTTAAACGGTAAGGCAGTTTTAATGGCTTGTAATTCGTTAATTGAAAGACTAAAAGTTGTGGCGTCTAAAATGCTTTCTGTTAAGGTAAACGAAATAATAATTAAGGATGATTCTGTTTTCATAAATCATGAAAAATCGAATATAACTTGGGAGAATTTAATCGAACAAGCCATGTTAGAACGTGTTGCTTTAACCGAAAATGCACATTATGCAACGCCAATTATTCACTTTGATAAAAGTAAAGAAAAAGGACATCCGTTTGCGTATCACGTTTACGGAACTGCCATAACACAAGTAACCGTAGATTGTTTGCGTGGTACTTACGAAATTGATAAGGTACAAATTATACACGATTTTGGTAAATCTATGAATTTAGGTATTGATATTGGTCAAGTTGAAGGTGCTTTAGTACAAGGAATTGGTTGGATGACTTTAGAAGAAATCGCTTATAATAATGAAGGTAGATTATTATCTAGCACATTATCAACGTATAAAGTGCCAGATGTGTTTTCTGCACCAAAAACAATTGAAGTCTTGCCTTTAGAAACACCAAGTACCGAAATGGCAATATTAAAATCAAAAGCCGTTGGTGAACCGCCATTAATGTATGGTATTGGTGCGTATTTTGCTATTCAACAAGCAGTTAAAGCATATAATAAAAATTATAAATTAAAATTTCATTCGCCATTTACACCAGAAAAGGTTTTGATGGGTTTATATGAAATCTAACCGCAAAGTCACAAAGATTTTCGCTAGGTTCGCAAAGAAAAATTAAACCTTGCGACCTTTGTGAAAACTTAGCGAACCTTGCGGTAAAAAAAATGATATACACAAAAAAAAACATACTAAAAGGAGCAATAATCTACGCTATTGGCGATACAATTGCATCAATCTTACTACATGAATTTATGTGGCAAAGACTACTCGGTATGTTATTTATTGGCGCAACAGTTTACGCTTTTGAAATTCCAAATTATTTTGCATGGATAGATAAAAAAACAGCATTCCAAAATGGAATTAAAAAAATAATAAGAAAAACATTATTAGCGATCTTATATTTTAATCCGTTATGGATTGCTAGACATTTGTTTTTTATAAAACTGTGTTCTCAGAAATATGAAAGTTTAAATTTTGGTTTATTAGAAATTGCTTTTTGGTCATTTTTAGTAAATATTCCTATTTCGATCATTGCAAATTATATCATTCAAAATAAAATAAAATTGGATTGGCGTTTTATGGCAAGTGCTGTTTTTTCAGGTATAATGGCAATTTATTATGCGATGAGTGAGAGTTTGTTTAGTTAAATCTAACCGCAAGGTTCGCTAAGTTTTCGCAAAGTTCGCAAAGAAAAAAAAGAACCTTTTACTTTTGCGACCTTTGCGAAAACTTTGCGACCTTTGCGGTTAAATATAATAATTTGAAAAATACCTGGCAACAAATACAAACCAAACTAAACCAAAATCAGCGTGTTTACCTACTAACCGTAATCCAAAATTCAGGTAGTTCACCAGGAAGAAAAGGTTTTAAGATGTTAGTTGCCGAAGACGGATTTATTTCAGGTTCTATTGGCGGCGGAATTATGGAATACAAATTAGTTGAGCAAGCAAAACGCTTATTGCAAACTAAAAACCTTCCAATTTTATTAAAAAAGCAAATTCATCAAGCAAAAGTTAAAGACAGTTCTGGTATGATTTGTTCTGGTGAGCAACTAGTTGTTTTTCATCCGATAACAATTAACGAAAAGACAATAATTCAAACAATTATAGACTGTTTAAAAAATAACAAAAAAGGATTTTTAGCACTTTCCCCAAATCGGATTAATTTTAAAGAAAAAGAGTTAGATAAATCATTTGTTTGTGAAATAAATTCAGATACAGATTGGTTATACAAAGAACAATTAAATTTTAAAGAAACGGTTTGTATTATTGGTGCAGGTCATGTTGGTTTAGCAGTTTCTGAATTATTAAATACCTTAAATTTTAATGTCGAAATATATGATGATAGAAGAGATTTAAACACTTTTAATCAAAATGAATCTATTGTTAAAAAACAAATTATTCGTTATGAAAATGTAACCGATTTTGTAAAAGAAAATACATATGTTATCATTATGACTACAAAATTTACAAGTGATAAATTAGTCTTGACAAAATTGATTTCTAGTAATAAAAAATTAAAATACTTAGGTATTTTAGGAAGTCAATCTAAAATGGGTAAAATGTTTAACGATATGCTTTCGGAAGGGATTTTAAAAGAAGAAATTAAAAATATTCATGCACCAATAGGTTTGCAAATAAATAGCCAAACACCAGAAGAAATTGCAATTAGTATTGCAGCACAAATTATTCAGATTAAAAACAGTTGATTTTTTCTTTGCGAACTTTATGTAATTTCTTTGTGTGAAGCAAACTCATACTTTGGTTTTAATCTCGCAAAGTCGCAAGAACGTAAAGAAAAAACAGAAATTATTAGTTGATACTTACGTTTGCAAAGTAAATCTTTATGTCTTATAGTCGTAACAACCTTTGGATCACATATTTTTTATGAGGATTAGGCAAAAAGTTTGTGTAATCTAAACAGGAAAAATTTAGTATCAGATACTCCTCTTAAATTTGCTCTAAAGAGTTTGATTTTAGCATTAAATGATTCTGCATTTGCGTTTGTATTTCGATTAATAAAGAAGTTTAAAATATTATCAAAGTTTGCTTTTACAGTATTTGCAGTTGTATAAAATGTTTTTAGTTTTTGTTCAAAAGTATCTTCTATTCATAAATTAAATCGTTCTAATGCTTTTAATTGGTCTGTATTTTCATAAATAGATCTAAATTCTAAAGTGTGTTTATATGTGACCCTTTCTATATTATTTTTTTTTTGGCACGCTGTTTGTAAATACGTTAACAGTTATACTAACCATATAATTAAGTTTAACTAAAAACAATAACATCATGAAAAAATTAATATTCCTTTTAGCAACAGTTTTATTTAGCATTGGTTTAATTAATGCAAACGAAACTTCACACGACCCACATTACTATACTTATGAAAAAGGTGAATCGTTTAATTTTGTTCAAGACGCTATTCACTTTCAAGTTTTTCAAAACGGGGAATTCGACTTTTTTATAGAACCAGAAAACTTTGCTGCGGCAAACTACAATTATGGTAATGTAAGTATTACTTTTAACTCTGGTTATGATTATGAAACGTATGTGCAGTATGATGATTATGGAGCAATTGTACAGATTGAAGGTACACCAATATATTATGATTATTACGGAAGAATTTCTAGAATTGGTGATACTAGAATACGATATAATAACAGAAGATTAGTGCAATTTGGTAGTATGTATGTACACTATAATAGTTACGGATATTATGATCACTATACAGGTTATATTAATCATTATAATAGACATCATTATTATCGACCATACTTTAGTTTTTATGTAAGACCGATATTTAATCATTGTGTGGTGAGTTACAACCCGTATAGAAGATATTATGCACCAGTAAGATATAGATATAATAGTTCTGACTATAGACGAAGTGCAAGAACTAGACGTAATCAAATTGCAAATAATACGTATTCAAGAAGAAGTATTTCACGTAGAGTTGAAGTATCGAGTAGACCTACAAGAAGAAGTGTTGCACCATCTAATAGATCTGGTGTAAGAAACGGTAAAATTGCAAGAACTAGAAACACAGTAAGAAATACTAGAAGCACAGTTAGTTCTAATCGTAAGGTAAGTGATAGAAAAATCACAAACTCAAGATCTAATACTAGTAGAAAAGAGATAAGTTCTAGCAGAAGAGCAAGTAGTACAAGGTTGAATAGAAAAGTATCTACAATTAGAGTTTCAAAACCTAGTACAAGATCTGGTAACAGAAATGTTTCTTCTAACAGAAAAAGTATTTCAAATAAAAGAGGTAGTATTTCTAGCAGTAAAAGAAGTGTTTCTTCAAGAAAACCTTCAACAGTTAGAAAAACTACTACGGTTAGAAAATCTAAAGGAACTTCTAATAAGAGAATATCTCAAAATAGAGGTTCACAAAAAAGAAAAACAACTTCAAGACGAAGAAGTTAAAATATAAAGATAAGGTTTGGTTAGTTGAAAAACTCCTAGTTGTAATGACTAGGAGTTTTTCTATGGGTTTAATATAATGAAGTTGTATTAATCAAATTCTTTGTATTCACCAACGGCAGCTTCTTGTACATTAATTACTTCGTTAGTATCTTTGTTTACTACAAATGCTACGAGGTGTAAATTATCTGTATTTTCTATAGAGCCTGGAATTGAAATATTAAATGTTTCAAATATATTAGATACTTGTAGCGGAAATGTAAATTCTGAAATAAAAATTAAAAACAATGGTTCTAATATATTAACAAGTTTACCTATAGGATATTCGGTAAATGGAGAAACAGAGCAAACTTATAATTGGACAGGTACTGTAAACCCGTTAGAAAGTCAAACGGTATTAATTGAAGGGATTACGTTTAATTTAGCGGATAACAATACTTTAAATATATCACTTGTAGATGATGAAGTAAGTGGAAATAACACAGGTACTGTTAGTTTTGGTAGAGCAATTGAATCTACTTCTACTCATTTAACATTAGACATTAATACAGATAGTTGGGGTTATGAATGTCATTGGAATATTACGGATAGTTCAGGTGTAATAGTCGAAGAATCAGTTGGTACGTATGGAAACAACACTACAATCAATTTAAACTTAAGTTTAGGGCAAGATTGTTATAAATTTAATTTAACTGATGATTATGGTGATGGAGGAAATACGGTAACATTAAAAGATAATGCAAATAATATAATCTTTTCAGCAAGTGGAAATTATGGTACTGGTGTAGAAAAAATGTTTAGTACAGAAAATGCGCCATTAGCGGTAAATACAGAAATTTTAAATTTAATTAATGTGTATCCTAATCCAGCAAAAAATCAATTCACTATTTCTAATGCTGAAAGTTTTAACGTAAAGTTATATTCTATTTTAGGAAAAGAAATTTTAACAAAATTAAATATGACTAATAGTGAACTTATAAATACCAGTAATTTAACTTCCGGTACTTATTTTGTGAAAATATATTCAGACAATTCTAGTAAAACAGAAAAATTAGTGATTATTAAATAACACTTAATTTTTTTAGAATAATAAAAAGATCCATTGTTTTTTAGCAATGGATTTTTTATTGCTTAATATTTTGTAAATTTATTCGTGAAACTCTAAAAAATTATTTCAATTTTTTAGTTAGTCGAACTAATCCCGCTTTTTTTAGCGGGATATTGGTTTAATGCCTATCGATTCCATTTATTGGGTTCAGGGTTTGCTCTGAGGTTAATACTTTTTTATTGAATGAATGAAAAAGAGAAAAAAAATGTTGTAAAAAAAATTAATGAAGAAATAGAAAAAACAAAAAATTCCATTATAAGATTAAGAGAACTTACCAAACCAATTTCGCCAGATTGCGCCATTGGTAGAATAAGTAGGATGGATGCAATTAACAATAAAACCATAAACGAAAATGCGTTACGTAAAGCAACTACAAAATTAAATGCACTTAAAATAGCGATGCAAAATATAGATGATACTGATTTTGGTACATGTAAACGTTGTAAAAACGAAATACCATTAGATAGAATTTTATTAATGCCTCAAAGCAGATTTTGTGTATATTGTGCAGGAAAATAATACTTGTAATTTGTAACAATTTCACTTAATTTTCATCAAATTAATAAATGCTATTTTTATTGTAAAAAGACAAATAAACTATGGAACACAACACTACTTTCCCAATAAAACAAAATGAACTGGATAAGTTACGCGAAGAAGCATCTTCTTATTTAAAATCAGTTTATTGGGAGCAAGGTTTAAGAGCAAAAAATAAAGAAGGCGATAAGCAACAAGATAATATACTATTATATTTGTCAAAAGCAAATGGAGGAACTTCTGCAAATCAAACATCGGTTTCTAAAACAATTTTAAAATTAAAAAAGAAATTATTGCCAGACTCTTTGGCAATTCCGTTGGAATTAAACAGAGTGCTTTTAGCAATTCAAGAAGCATTGGCTATTGGCGTTTGGATAAAAGATTCGTATTATGATTCTTCGGGTTTGTCTACATTAAATGAACGTAAATCTACTTTAGATACTTCGCAAAAAAGGGAATACGAATCTAAAATGCAAACAGCAACTGCTTTTATGCTATTTAGTATTGCATACTCTATTTTATTTGAAATAAAAGATGAATCTTCAGACGATTTATCCGTAATGAAAAATAAATTTGCTGGTATTCCAGAACTTTCACTTATATTACCACAAAAAGGAATTTCATGCGTACTATTTTATTATGATAAATATCTAAATCATCCAGATGTTATTAAAACAGAACAAGATATAACGGATTTTACAACCGTTTATTTTGAGGCAATTATTGATGAAATTAACCAACGAAAAGGTTCTTTAGATTACACAGGTACACTAGAAGACCGAACGTATAAAATGGAAAGATCAGATTTTTCTATCTCTGGTTGGGAAACTATTTTTAATGATAATGTAAAAAGTGTTGAATTCAACAAGATAAAATTTGAACAAATAGTTGGTAATCGAGATGCAAAGCATTTTGCAAAACGATTAGTCGAAAGAATGTTGTCTTACGATTTTAAAGCAAAGAAAAACCCGTTTCAAGAATTAGGTGGTTTTATGCCTGTTTTTATGGGTTATGGAATTCCTGGTACTGGTAAAAGTATGTTGATTGCTGCTATTGCAACTCAATTAAAAGAATATTCAGACGCTTTAGATATTCCGTTTTTGTTTCATCCGATGCCAGATACGCTGATTTCTACATTTCAAGGTGGTTCTGCTGAAAAAATGGTACAATGGATGAAACCATTACAAGATCCAACAAAACTAATTTTTGCACCAATAGATGATGCGGAGAATAATTTACAAGAAAGAACCGCGCAAGGAGTTTCTGCGGGTGTTAAAGAGGTAATTGGCGTATTTTTACGTTATACAGAAGGTGCTTATGCTGTAAATTACGGAAATTCTTCCGTAGGTTTATTCACTAACTTACCAGAAATGCTTGACAAAGCAGTTATTTCTAGAATACAAGGTAGATTTAAAATTGATGGTGCAAGAACAATTCCAGATTTTTTAGATCAAGATTATATTTGGTGGAATAAATTAGACAAAATAATGCCTGATTTTGTGAATATGAAAAATCCAGATTATAAATGGCTTTCAGAACAAGGTTTAGCAAAAAATTTAGGGGAGATTTTAAAACATTCCGAAAAACCTACAGAACAACGTGTTTTAGAAATTTATGAAGACACCGAAAAGAAATTCAAAAATAACGAGCATGATTTTTATGCGGAGTTATATAAAAGTATTCAAAAAACGTTTCCATTCTTTTCGTCACGTGATATCCGTAACATACAAAAAGCGGTTTCTATGCGTTTAACCGATTTCGATTTACCAGATAATTGGTTAGATAAACCAGAAATATTCCTTAAAAAAGATTACGATACTAAATACGTAATGCTACAAGATGTGATGAAACAAAACATGAAAGGTTTAAATTTTTCGGATATTAGAAGACAAGAAGTGGTGCGTTATTTAGATAACATGGCCATAATTGCAGACACAGATTTTAAACGTAAAGTTGGTAATCACTTAAAAGAACTTAATATTAGAGTTGAAGCGGAAAAACAGTTTAAGAAAATGTAATTTTAAATGCTTAATGTTGAATTTTGAATTCAACATTAATAATTCAAAATTCAACATTAATATTATGAAAAAATTAATACAAGCAAAACTATATCAACCAAACCCTATAGAGATATCTGGTTTTTTGGTGGAACGTTATAATAAATGTTTGGCATTATTAGGTTTAATGCCAACAAAATTAGATAAGTTTACGATTGATGCAAAAGGTTGGAGTCCAGAAATTGCAGAAGAAAAAAAAGTAATTCATTATTTAAATAATGGTGATGCAAATCCACAAGCTATTATCATTTCACCAAAACAAAAAGGAAAAGCAGTTTTTGAGCCTTTTCATAATTTTGATGCTGAAATAATGGACTTTGTTTTTGAAAAATACGAAAACGAAATTAATGATATCACTAAAGAATCGGCTTTATGTTTAGATTTTAACCAACATATAGATGTTTTTTACGAAACGTTTGATTTGTTGAAATATGATAAAATCACGATACAATTTCATTTAATAAATGATTTAGGTAATATAAAAAAAGAGCAATTACAATTAGTTGAAACTTTTAATGAAGGTAATAATTTTGTAGATGAAAAATTACATCAAAAAATATTAAAATCCGTTAGAAAATATGGTGATTTGCGGCATAGAGATTTGGAGTTACAACCAATAAATTATCAAACAACTTCTTTTTATACCAAAGCATTTGGCGGTGTTTTTGTTTTTAAAGATTTTCCGAATCCTGTATTGGTTTTTGAATCTAAAGAATGGCATCAAAAAGCAATAAAAAATACGACTTACGATGTAGTTATTTTTCATATAAATGAAAGTCAATTGCTTACAACATTAAAAGGTTATGTTGCTTTAAGTTTAAATATCGAAAAAACGATAGGGACAGAACGTTATCAAAGAATAAAGAAACATATTTTTGCACAGATGTTTAGTCAGACAGATCATCCAATAGAAGATATTTTAGAAAACGCATTATTGTTTAAAAATTATTTAAATAAGTTAGATATAGAAGGTAGAAAACGATTAATGGGCATGGAGCGTTTTGTAGAAAATGGCAGTACCAATATGGATAATTATGTAAACAAAGATTTTATAAATGCGATGTATCAACCGCATTCTTCGTTGCTAGACACCGATTTTTATCTAATTTGGAAACTGTTAACTAAAATTTCGCCAAAAGATCCTTTTCATATGTATAAGTACGATAAAAACACGTTTTACAAAAACTTCATCACTTGGAATGAATCTTATAAAAATTGGGTACTTGCCTATATATTAGCAAACAATTAAAATCAATATCTTATGTTTACACAAGAATTAATCATCTTTATTTTAGCAGTTTTATTCGGAATCTTATTGTATTGGCGAGAGTCTAAAAATAATTATGTGTTCCGTCTTGTAAATAGAATTACACATTCTAAAGAACAGCAAATGAAAATTACTGATAAAAAAGGATTTTTATTCATGCAACCTTTTTTAATTAGACTTATTTACATGACTATTTTAATCTTAGTTAGTTATTTAATATCCGAATTTTTAACACCAATTAGAATATTAAATATTAAGTTTTTTGCCACTATTATTGTTGGTACTATGTTAGGAACTTATTTTGCTTCAGTAATAATTTTCGCAAATAATAAAGTAGAAAATAGCCACGATATAATTGAAGAAACTATTGAGAAAGGAAAAGAAATGTTCAAAGATTTAACCGAAACAAATAAAAAAGAAGAAACCAAAACAGCAAAACCAAAAGACCCAATAAAAGAACCTAAAAAAAGTGCGAGAGAACGATTGAAAGATAAAGGTTATTTGTAGTTTTCGTTAATCGTTAATCGTTAATCGTTAATCGTTAATCGTTAATCGTTAATCGTTAATCGTTAATCGTTAATCGTTAATCGTTAATCGTTTGCAGGTGCTTTATCCCGATGTTTAAAGCGTTTATGCGACCAAAAATAATGCTCAGGTTTTTCTCTAATTTGTTTTTCTAATTCACGAGTAAATAAATCCGTAATATCATAATCTTTAAAATCTGTTGGATTATCAGCAAGAAGAATAATTTCAGTAGTATAATAACCACGTTTTATTTTTTTTGTTTTTACCATAAGAACGGTAAGGTCATGCTGTTTTGCTAAAAATTCAGAACCAGTTTGCATAGGTACTTTTATACCCATAAAATCAGACCAATATTTTGCTTTTGTTGCTTTAGGTGATTGGTCGTTAAGAAAACCATATAATGCTAAAACTTTATTTTTTTTATTGTCTGAAATCAAATCAATCGTTTTTTTTGTAGAAACTAATGTAGTGCCAAACCGACCTCTAGACGAACGTATTTTTCTGTCAAAATATTTATTTGCTATTTTTTTATAGACTGCAATTCCTTGAAATTTAGTTACGTGTTTATTTAAAATGAAAATCCATTCCCAATTTGCATAATGTGATCCTATTACCATAACACTTTTGCCTTCTTTTTCTAATTTTTTTATTATTTCAATATTTTTAAAAGTATATCTTTTTTTTAATTCTTTTTCAGAAATAGTGAAAGACTTAATTATCTCTACAAAAATATCTACAAAGTGACTATAAAATTTTTTACGAATTAATTTTAATTCCTTATCGGATTTATTAGGAAAAGATAATTTTAAATTAAGGTAAACATCTTTTTTACGATAACCAATAATGTGATAAACGATAACATAAAAAAAATCGGAAATCATATATAAAACACGCATTGGCAAGATGGAAATCAACCAAATAAACGGGTAAACTAAAATAAAAGCTATAAAATGCATGTGTTAAAATAATTTCGACAAATATCGGATTTAATTTTATCTTTGATAAATATTAGAACAACAATTATGGGAAATATAGATATCATCACATTAGTAATTATTGGAGCAAACGTTTTGTTCTCTATGAAAGGTTTTAAAGACTCTAATTTTTTTAATAAATATAAGTTTCAGATTTCGCCAATACAACAAGGCGAAAAAATAAGAATGTTGAGTTCTGGTTTTTTACATGTTAATTCAATTTACGGCATGAAAAAAAGTATAGGTAATATAGGTCATTCTGCACATTTAGGCGGTGCAATTGGTGGTTATGTTTTAACATTATTATTAAAACCAAGTGTTTTTGAAACTAATAAAATGTTAGTTATAGCATTAGCAATACCAATTGTTTTATTATATTTTTTTAGAGATAAATTAAGGTAATATATGTTTTAAAGTTTAGTACATGACAAAAACACAACTTACTGATTATTAATAAATTAAACGTCAAATAATTAGTTTAAAACATTGAT
>Ga0256834_1001830_pt1 | contig 13961 bp, 13 predicted proteins | sample 4281140metaG_FD_190536 | JGI IMG/M metagenome (GOLD analysis project Ga0256834, IMG submission 190536) | Hydrothermal vent microbial communities from East Pacific Rise, Pacific Ocean - 4281-140 | ecosystem: Environmental > Aquatic > Marine > Hydrothermal vents | place: Pacific Ocean: East...
CGATATTCCAACACTTCGGTTTGATATACAGCCTTATGGCGGAAATAAATTTAGCGGTATTGGAAAAGAGGGACCAAAATATGCTTTAGAGGAGTTTACGGAGATTAAGACGGTAGTGATATGCTAGCTTCATTTTTGACAACACAGTTTCTTCCACTATACTTAGCATTATAAAGGGCAATATCCGCTCTTTTTAATAATGTCTTTGGTGTATCGCTTTTTTCTAATGTGCTTACACCAAAACTTGCAGTAATTTTTGGTAATCCAATAGGGGCGTTTTCTTGTATTGATATTTTTAATCTTTCGGCTTTATTATAAGCATCTTCTAGGTTAGCATGTCGCATGATTAAAATAAACTCTTCTCCTCCCCATCTACCAAAAATATCTTCGTCACGAATTTTATTTTTAATAAGGCTTGTAAGATTTATTAAAATTTCATCTCCAACATCGTGACCATAAGTATCGTTTATATTTTTAAAATGATCGATATCAAACATAATTATACTAACTTCTTCTTTTCGTCTTGAGGAAAATTGACAGATTTTTGTTAAGACTTCATCAATTTTTTGACGATTATAAATATTAGTTAATTTATCATGTTGGGCTTTATGTTCAAGTAATTTTTGCTCTATTATGATATCGGTAATATCACTAAAAGTAATGATAGAGTTATTATTTGAATCATATTTACTAACTTTAGTTTGGAAAGCTTTAGCTTCCATATCTTTGCCTATCATGTTGACAACTTGTTCTTTCTCTGGAAGAGATTTCAGACACTCTATCCAATTGCTGCTCTCCTTAACCAAGCCTAAATGAAAATAATCTTTATGCCTTACAAATCGTTCACAAATAGATTTACATTGATTGTATTTTTGCATCTCTTCTAAAGAAGAAAAACCAAAAAATTCTAATACTTTCGCATTTACTTCAATCATAGTTTCATCGTCTACGATTACAATTAAGCTGTTTTGTGAGTCGATTATACTTTTTAGTTTTTGGTTAACAAGGTTTAAGTCTCTATTTTCATTTTTGGTTTTTACATCCATACTATATCGTACTAATATTAGAGCTATGATTATAGTTGATACTGCATAAGTAATCCAAAAATTATGCAAAATATGGCTTAGATAAGACTCACTCGTTAAAATGATAAATAGCAATATTTCAATCAAGATAAATGTATAGATAACAGTGGTATGTTTTTGTATAGTTTTTTTGTTTATCATGCCAACTATATCGACTAAAATATATTTTTTGTTAATATATAATTAAAAAAAAGGAAAATTTATGTTAGAAGTAGGAGAAAAAGCCCCAGAGTTTTGTTTACCAAATCAAGATGAGATAGAGATATGTTTGAGAGATTTAAGTGGAAAGTGGATAATTTTATACTTTTATCCAAAAGATAATACTCCAGGATGCACCACTCAAGCTTGTGATTTTACTAAGAAAGAGCCAGAGTTTGAAGATATGGATGCAGTGATATTAGGTGTTAGTCCAGATAGCCCTGAAAAACATCAAAAATTTATACAGAAGAAAAAATTAACAATCACTCTTTTAGCAGATGAAGAAAAAGAGCTTTGTAATCTTTATGGAGTTTGGCAGTTAAAAAAATTTATGGGTAGAGAGTATATGGGGGTGGTAAGAAGTACTTTTATCATAAACCCAAAAGGTGACATTGTAGCTGTTTGGGAAAAGGTTAAAGTTAAAGAACATGCTTTGATGGTGAAAGAAAAATTAGCCCAGTTACAAATAGACTTTAAATGAAAAATATTTTCGCTATAATCCTTTTATAAAAAATAGTTTACTATTTTAGGAGAGAGTTTTGAAAAAATATTTTGTAATTTTATCTATTTCGGTACTTTTTATAGCTTGCGGTAGAGTTGGTGATGAAGATAGGTTAACTATCTCTGGAGTTCCAGTTGCAAGTAGTGGCAATATCATGTTTGATGTTAGATCTAAAAGCCAGCTTGTAACTAAAAATGGAACCAATTATGATGATAAAGGGCATTATAGTATGCTTGTACAATCAAAAGATAAAAATGATAACCCAATAGGGTATCTGAGTGATTTTACATATGAGCTTTTTGAAAATGGAAGTAAAAGTTCACAAGGTGAATCTAAAGTGATTTTTAATGAAGATACAAGACCAACAACAAATAAAATTTTACTTCTTTTAGATTTTTCAGGTTCACTTATTGGTGATTGCGATAGGGTAAATTCATTTGAAAATGAGAACAATCTATGTTATCAGTTGATAGAATCAGCAAAGCAGTTTATAGATGATACGGTAACTCAAAAACAGACTATGGCAATCTACTACTTTAACTCAAAGAAAAATATTATGCCACTTTCTGATACAGCAACACCAACTAGTGATAAAATAAAACTTAAAAATGGTCTATCAAAGCTTTATGATTCTAAATTTAGAGCAGATTATTTAGAAGGGTATAACTCAACAAATTTAAATGGAGCGGTGATAGAGGCTACTAAAATTGCTTGTTTATGGGTTGGATGCAATGATGGTGTTTATCAGCCTGTAAATGATGCTAACTTTGAGAGTTTTGAGTTTGCATCTATTGTGGTTTTTACTGATGGTAGAGATCTTGCAAAAAGAATTGATAAAATAGATATGTTAAATTTTATTAGTAAATATGAAGATCTCTATTATTACTCCATTGGTTTAGGTGATGTTGATACAAATACACTAAAAAGCATAGGACGAGACAGGTATATCCCTGTAAAACAAAATAGCGATCTTGATGGTGCATTTGATGATTTGAGTATTCAGATAAAATCTTGGGGAGAGAGTTTTTATAAGGTAGATTATTGTCCTGCATCTCAAGAGGGTAGTGTAGATATAAAAATAGAAGTAGAAAATGATAACTATTATGGTGTTATAAGTGATATAATTAAACTTCCTGAAAATATAGACTTTCGTTGTGATTTATAATGTTACTTGAAGTATAATCTTTGATTAAATTTTAAGGACAAATACGATGATTCAGTCATGCCCTATTTCACAAAAAAGAGTTGATACTCATATAGTTAGATCAATTTCAGCAATTGCAAGTTTGACAGCTCTTCTTTTTTTATTTACAAATCAAGGTTTTTTACTCTTTTTACTCTTTTTTGATTATTCGATGAGATTAATTAGGCTGGAAAAGTTTAGCCCCTTTTATCAAATTAGTGTTTTTATAGTGAAAATTTTAAAACTACAACCTCACAAAAGTGATGAAGCTCCTAAGCGATTTGCTCTTGTTTTAGGGTTGAGCATGACTTTTTTTATGATTTTGTTTTATCTCTTTTCATTACCGTCTTTGGTCTATATGCTTGTTGTAATTTTACTTTTTTGTGCTACTCTTGAGGCACTGTTTGATTTTTGTATTGGATGTAAAATATATCCTTATGTTGCATCTTTTCAAAAATCTAAAGGAGAGTAGTTATGATAAATTTTGAATATTTTCACACACTTTTACCTCAAAGTATAGGCTCTAAAAATGGTGCAGTAGCTCCTACTATCACACCTTCAGCTGCTTTTGCATATGAAAATGCTGAAGAAGCGGAGGCGATATTTAAAGGGGATGTTTCTAAGCCTCTTTATGCTCGTATGGGAAACCCTACAAATGCAAAGTTAGAATCTATTCTTTGTAAGATAGAAGATGCAAACTCAGCCATAGCTACAAGCTCTGGTATGGGAGCTATCTCTATGGTTTTGACCGCATTTTTAAAAAGTGGTGATGAGGTTCTTTGTATTGGTGGTTTTTTTGGTGGAACTTATGCACTTGTAAATGAGACCATGGCACGCTTTGGAGTAGCATCTGATTTTTGTGATGTTGATGATTTTGATAAGATTGAAGAGAAATTAAAAAATGGTATAGCTATGGTGATTTTTGAGAGTGTTGGGAACCCAAATCTAAAAGTTCCCGAGATTGAAAAGATTTTAACTCTTTGTAATAAATATAACACACTTACTATGGTGGATAACACAGCAACACCAATTTTGCTTCAACCTTTAAAAATGGGAGCAGACATAGTAGTTCACTCCACAACAAAAAATATCAGTGGACATAGTGCATCTCTTGGTGGAGCTGCACTTTTTAGAAAAGTTTTAAAAGATGACAAGCTAAAAGATGACAAATACAAACATCTATCAGAAATTGTAGAGAAGATGGGTGAAAAAGCGATGTTTGCAATAACTAAAAAAAGAGCTCTTCGTGATTTTGGAATGACAGCAAGTGCTTACAGCTCTTTTATAACTCTGCTTGGGTGCGAAACTCTATCTATTAGAATGGAGAGAATTTCAAAAAACACACAAATAGTTGCAAATGAACTTCACAAAAAGCTTAAAAATGTATTGGTTAGGCATCCATCTATTGAAGAGCATGAGCATTACGATAGATATAAAAAGATATATCCAGCAGGATGTGGGTCACTTTTAACACTTGATACAGGATGTTCTAAAAGTGCATTTAAGTTGCTAAACAATACTAAACTTATAACTCAAACTGCAAATATCGGAGACAATAGAACTTTAGCACTTCATATGAAAAGTACAATTTATAGAGATTTTAAAGAGAGTGATTTAAAATTTTTAGGGATAACTGATGGGCTTATTCGAGTATCAATTGGGCTTGAAAATCCTGTAGATATTATAGATGATTTTGTTCAAGCAAGTGAATGAGTAAAATTGTTTAATTTTTTTAGTAGAACAAATTAGGTAAAATAGGAACTAGATAAAAAATATTACAAATTGACATACTTTTTAAGTAAAGTTATTTTTAATGATATACTCTCTTAAATTATTAGGAAGTATTATGAAAACACCAAATTTATTTAGTTTACATAAAAGACTAGAAGAGCAAAAAAATATGAATATGCAAGTGTCACAAAAAGATTTTATTAAAACAGTTGAGTTATTTGCAGGTGTGGGTGGATTTCGTATTGGTTTAGAAAATATTAAAAATCTAAATAAAGGTTTTAATATAGTCTGGAGTAATCAGTGGGAACCTTCAACAAAAATACAACATGCTTCACAACTATATGAAAAACAGTTTGGATATACAAATCACTCAAATGAAGATATTAAAAATGTAAAAGTGAGTGATATTCCAGACCATGATATGCTTGTAGGTGGTTTTCCATGTCAAGATTATTCAGTAGCAAGTACATTAAAAAATTCTCATGGAATTAATGGTAAAAAAGGTGTTTTGTGGTGGGAGATTTATAGGATATTAGAAGAGAAAAAAAGTAAAGCTCCTAAATATCTGTTGTTAGAAAATGTTGATAGATTGTTAAAATCACCTGCCAATCAAAGAGGTAGGGATTTTGCTATTATTTTATCTTCACTTAATAATCTTGGCTACTTCGTAGAGTGGAGAGTAATTAATGCGAGTGATTATGGAATGCCTCAAAGAAGAAGAAGAGTATTTATTTTTGCTTCAAAAAAAGATACAGTTTTTTATAATAAGATTAAAAATAATGCAACTTTAGATAATTTAGAAAAAATTGGTCTATTTGCTAAAACTTTTCCAATTAAAAAAATTGATAGTAGCAAAATTTTATCTCAAAAATTAAGTAATGATTTAGTGTATATCACAAATCATTTTAATAAACTCACACCAAAAAACAATGCTTTTTTAGATGCAGGATACATGATTGATGGTATTTTTTATACATCAAAAATTGAAGCAGATTATAGTGGTAAATACTCTGTATTAGGGGATTTTTTACAAGATGAGAATAGTGTACCAAAAGAGTTTTATATCAATAATGAAGAGTTAAAAAAATGGAAATATCAAAAAGGTTCAAAGTCTATTGAAAGAGTAAATAAAATAACAGGACATAAATATACATATTCAGAAGGCAGTATGGGATTTCCTGATTGTTTAAATAAGCCAGCTAGAACTATCATAACAGGTGAAGGTGGAGCAAGTGCTTCAAGATTTAAACATGTAATAGAAGTTAATGGAAAGCATAGGAGATTAACACCTTTAGAATTAGAAAGATTAAATATGTTTCCAGACAATCATACCCAAGGTGTCACTGATGCAAAAAGAGCATTTTTAATGGGTAATGCTTTGGTTGTGGGAATAGTAGAAAGATTGGGAAATACAATTTTAAAAGAGATAAATGAGTTTGCAACAAAGATATGATAACTCAAATATAACTTCAATTGTTAATTATGCTAATAAATTAGTTGGTAAAACTATTGATGATATATTGGTAGATTCTAGTCAAAAAGATGAACTTAATATTAAAAATAAAGGGATAATTGGAACTATTATTGAGGAGTATTGGTTTGGTATAAAACCAAACTCTTCATCTTTGCCAGACTTTGATAAAGTTGGTGTTGAGCTTAAAATAATCCCATTAATACAGCAAAAAACTAAAATCTCAGTAAAAGAGAGAACTAAAATTTGTAGTATAAATTATAAAAAATTGATTTTGGAAACTTGGGATAAATCTCATGCAAAAAAGAAATTAAATAAAATTTTATTTATATATTATCTATACGATAAAGAAAATATCAAAAAATCTCTAATTAAAAAAATTGACTTATGGGAACTTAGTCAAGGCAATAATGAAGTTATTATTAAACATGATTGGATAAATATTCAAAATAGAGTTAAAGAGGGTTATGCACATAAACTTAGTGAAAGTTTATGTAAAGTTCTAGCACCAACTAGAAGTGGAAGTGGCGGTTATGATAAAAATGGAAACCTAAAAGATTTAGTGATTCAGCCTATTCAAATTTACAGTATAGATGCTTTGAAAAGATCTTTTACTCTTAAACAGTCCTTTACAAACCAACGATGGAATGAATTAAATAAGCAAATTAGATACGAGTCAATAATTGATTCTTTGAATATTGACAAATTTGATAAATTTGAAGATGCTATTTTGGAAAATATAAATAAGTATGAAGGTAAATCGATTCAAGAGTTGTCAAATATTTTTTCTCTTGATATTAAAAATAGAAGTAAAAATCAAATAGCTACAATTATAAAAAAATCAATAGGTTTTAAAAGTATTAAATCCAATATAAAAGAGTTTGAACAACTTGGCATAATACTAAAAACCATTAAAATAAAAAGAAGTAATAATTATCCATTTGAAGCGATATCTTTTCCATCTATGAAGCTACAAGAATTGATTTTAGAAAATTGGGAAAATTCTACTTTTAAAGAGTATATTAATAAAATTTTATTTGTACCAGTATATTCGGATAACAAAAAATCTTCACTTGATAAAAAATATTTAGGTAAATCTTTTTTTTGGTCACCATCAGTTGAAGAGGAAAATACAATAAAAAAAGAGTGGGAACAGTATAAATCGGAAGTAGCTAATGGACAATGTAAAATACATCTTGTTACTGTAGTATCTAAAAAAGGATTTAAAGAAGTAAGTGATTTATCAAAAGAGTCTAAAACATCGATAATCCATATGCGACCACATGGCAGAGATTCTAATGATAGAGATGAAGATGGTTTAGGAAATAGCATAGTTAAGCAGAGCTTTTGGTTAAATAAAGGCTTTATACAGAAATTGTTAAATAAGACTTAAGTTATTTCATTGCAAAGTAGTTTTATAACTACTTTGCAACTACAAAAGTCACTTTAATGGCGTCCACCTCTACCGTGACCGCCACCCATGTTGCCACCATGATTCATTCCATCGCCACAACCGCCACCACAATTGTTTCCGCCGTTATAATTGCCACCACCACAACCATTGTTATTGCCACAACCGTCATCATTCCAATCGCTTGAGCAGCTCTCCCAACCAATATCATAAGCTTTTGCATAACCTGTTGCATAACCATTGTTATAGTTGCTATCGTAGTTAAGCCAAGCATCTATCTTCCAAACTTTACCACTACAAGAGTCTGCTTTGCCTTCATTATATCCTGGAGTATAAGCATCACGGTAACCATCATCATAACTAGAGTTGTCTCCGTTATCATTCCAGTCACTTGAGCAACTCTCCCAGCCATCATCATAAGCTTTTGTATAACCTACTGCATAGCCATTATCATAGTTGCTGTTATAGCTGAACCATTTGTCTATATTCCAAGATTTGCCGCCACATGCATCATCTTTACCCTCATTGTACCCTGGAGTATAAGCATCGTTGTAGCCATCATCATAGCTAGAGTTATCTATACTATCATCACTCCAGTCACTTGAACAACTCTCCCAACCATCGTCATAACCTTTTACATATGCAGTAGAGTAACCATTGTTATAGTCATCATTGTAATGTAAATATTTGTCAATATTCCAAGATTTACCGCCACACGAATCATCTCTACCTTCGTTATAGCCTGGGTTATAACCATCACCATATCCGTCTTGGTAAGTAGGTGCAGGATAGTCATTTCCTCCACCACAATCGCCGCAACCGCCGTTATTTCCACCGTGATGACCGCCACCTGCATAAAGGCTAGTACTTAGCACCGCTATTGAAATCAATGATAAAATCTTTGTTTTCATATTGTCCTCCTATTAGAATTTTTAAACAAGTAATTTTTACATAAAAGATATTAGTTTTTCATGTAATTTAGGTTATATTTATTTTACGATTTTCTTATATTTATTTAAATAAAGTAAGGGTTAAGACCTTTATGTAGAGTAATGAAAATTTTACTTTTTATAATTAAGAACTTAAGGAGTATAATTACAAAAAACTAAGGAGTATATCATGAGTAAAGAGTTTAAAGAGATTTTAGAAAAATCAAGTAAATCAATTGAAAAACTTCAAGAGAGAGTGGAAGACTTTGCAGAAGATTTTTCTGAAGAGGCGGCTGAACTTTGGCAAGATATGAAAAAAAGTTTTGCATCTGCTGATGAGAAACTAAAAAGTGCTTCGAGAGATTTAGATACAAAGAGTGAAGAGGCAAATCTTCAAGCACATTTAGGAGCTATGGAGGCAAGTGAAAAATTAAATGATATTAAAGATAGTGTAGAGGAGTTTACTCAAAAAGTATCTTCAAAAGCACAAACAGAGTTAGATACAGTAGCTCTTCGTGCACATTTAGCAAAGATGGAAGCGAAGAATTTTTGGGAAGATAAGGGTGATACTATAACTAAAGATTTTAATCAATCAAAAGACAAGATGCAAAAACTAGCTATTGAGGCGACAACAGAGATAAAAGATTATTTTGAAAAGCTAGTGAAAAATCTTAAATCTTAGAGGTTGCAGTTTTTTGTTCACTCTCTTGTAGTATTTGTAAAAATGATGCCATGATTATCTCTTTGAAAATATTAGAGACTATCATCTGCTCAAATTGCCCTGCAACTGATTGGTAATATTTTATGATGTTTTTTAGTTCATTATCTGAAAATTCACTATAAGCATAGAGTGAGACTTCGAGCATTTTAGATTTTATTTTTGCTCCTGCATTTTGGATGATTTTTTGTGGATTATCAGAAGATGCAAGATTTGCATTGATAGAACCTAAAAGCTCACCTATTAGATGTACAGCAGCTCCAGATAGCTCTAGCCTCTCTACGAAGGTATTCATGATTTTTAGTCTTTTATATGAAGGTTGATTATCTTTTGTGTCGTGTTTATTTATGGCAGCTAAAGAGCTGTTTTTAAATTTTTTTCCTAGTGGGCTTTTATAGTATGTTATGATTTTTGTAAGTAGCTTATCGTTAAACTCTAGTGAGAGTTGTGATTTGACATAATTCATAGTTTTTTTTGAATCAAAACTATTTTTGATATTGATTTTACTTTGACTGTTTTTATCAATACTTTTTAGATAACCTCTCTCAATTTGTTTTGGAAGTGCTAAAATAATCTCTTTAGTTCCTGAAACTTCAAGATATTCGTCAATCAGTTTAGGGTTAGCTTTTGCAAAAAGCGAAGATGTTAAAAATATAATTGCTACAAATGTTAAAATAGTTTTTTTCAAAAATAATCCTTATTAAACATATATCGGCAAATTGAAAAAAAATTTGATATAATCAATAAAAAAGAGGCAAAATAGAAAACATGAGATGGCGAGATATAAAGCAAAATAAAATACCAGAAAAAAAAGAGCCAAAAAAACCAAAAAATTCTATACCATATGCACGTATTCCAGATAAGATAAAAGCTTTTATAACAGATACTTTTCTGATCGGAATGCCTATTTTTTATATTGTAATTTATCTTGTGATGGGTGATAGAGAGGGATTTGCTGAACATATTTCTGAAGGTTGGCTATATATCTTAGTGCCTCTTGGGATAATTTTGACTCTTTTTTATGTTATATTGGGACAAACTCCCGGCATGAAAGCATATGATATAAAAGTTATTGACAACAAAACAGGAGAGAAACCAAATGTTATATCTGCAATTTTGAGATTTTTCTTTTTTAATATCGTTCTTTTCTCATTTTTTACTCTTTTTGTAAGTTTTTTTAGAGAAGATAGGCGAGGTTTACATGACTTATTTAGTGGTACTTCTCTCATTCAAATATCTAAATGAGAAGTCGTTTTTTTAACATTTCCACTTTTTTCTTTTTTTACTTTTCGATTGTTGGAGTTTGGGTTATATTTTTACCAAAGATGTTACAAAATGTTGGGTATAGTTCAGTCCAGATTGGGATTATATTTTCTATACCGCCTTTAATGCGATTTTTGACTCCTTTTTTCTTTTTAAAATTATTTGATTTGAGTAAAAAAGTTCTTCAAATTACTTTGGTTATGATGCTTTTTTCTATTCCTCTTTTATATATGACAATAGACAATTTTTATCTTTTTGCCCTTTGTAATGTTTTTTTTGGCATCTCATTTGGATTAGTATTGCCATATATTGAAACTTATGCCTTGTTGGTTATAAAAAAAGAGAGATATGGTAAATCAAGACTTTGGGGTTCTATCGGTTTTGCTTTGGTTGCACTTTTGTTAGCTAGAGTGTTTGATAACGATATAGGACTTCATTTTATCGCTGTTTCTATCTTGATGAGTGCTTTTTTCGCATATCTTATCTCAGCTGATGATGGACATTTTAACAATCAAAAAAGTGATAAAAAGAGCAACTTCTCTCTTTTTGCAAATGCTCCTTTGTGGATAAGTATCTTTTTAATGCAGGTTAGTTTTGGGGCATTTTATAGTTTTTTTACTATTTATGAGATAGATCATGGTGTCTCTTTGGAAGTTGTGAGTTATCTTTGGACTTTTGGGGTGTTTTGTGAAATTATTCTTTTTTATTATCAAGCTTTTATCTTAAAGTTTGACCTTTTAAAGATTATTAAATTTTCTGTTTTTATTACAGCTGTTCGCTGGATGATGTTGTATCTTTTCCCTGACTCTTTGTTTGTATCTTATCTCTCACAAAGTCTTCATGCTTTTAGTTTTGCTCTTTATCATACGGCGGTTCTTAGTTATTTGTATCTACTTTACAAAGATAAAAAACTCTCTTCGCAATTTTATTATGGATTTGGTTTTGGTCTTGGTGGGTTTGTTGGGAGTTTAATCGCTGGGAAATTTTATGGAGAGTATCTGTTTTTAAGCTCTGCTATAATTGCGTTTATAGCATTTTTGTTTTTGTATAAGAGTAAAAATGTCAGTTTGTAGAAGATTTAGAAATTTTAAATTTCTAAATCTTTTCAAGTTTATATCCAATACCTCTAACATTTTTAATTGTAATGTTTAGTTTATGTTTTAGTTTATTGATATGTACTCTAAGTGCCATTTCAGATGGTCTCTCCATCACTTCAAAAAACTGCTCTTTTGTAATCTCTGTTTCCAAATTTCTAAGTAAAAGATCAAATATATATTTTTCTACATGAGTTAAGTTTATATCTTTGTTTTTGAGAATCACCCTTTTATTCAGTGCATCGTATTTGAACTTACCATATTTTATAAAATCACTCTCTTTAGATATGATAGCTTTTATAGCTACAAGAAGGTCATTTATATCAAAAGGTTTTTTGATGTAACTATCTACCGATGTATCGTATCTATAAGAAAGAGAGCCTAAATCGTCTAATGAAGTTATGAAAAAAGTAGGAGTTATATCCATCTTTTCTCTTAAATCTGCTAAAAAATCAAAACCGTTTATATCAGCTGTTTCAACATCTAGTAGATAAAGACTAAAACTTCCTGAAGTCGCTTTTTTTAGGGCATCTCTACTGTTATTTACAACCTCTAAATCAAAATCCGCATCTTTCAAAACTTTTTGAATTTTTTGAGATAATTCTGTATCACTTTCTAATAATAATATTTTGTGCATAATATTTTTTTTCCTTCTCTTTATAATTATATTTTGGATTTTAACATAGATTTGTAAATGAAATGTGGACTAAAGTAAATATGCATATATTTTATCATAAGCATAATTTAAGCTTATGATAAAATATCAATTATTTTTTTTATTTTGACTATTTTACTAGCTTGATAACCTTTGAGCTTTGGGGAGCAATTACTAAGGAGATGCCATCTTCTTTTGTTTGTCCAGTTTTTTGGTTTGTAAAGTAGTCTAAAACAGCTGTTGGTTTATATGGTAGATTTGAGAGTGAGAATGTAACACTTTTTTCAACTCTTGTAGGGTTTGCAACTATCATATAGCCTATATTATTCAGAGTTCTTGTACCATATATCAACTTTTTTTCATCACTTAAAGCACTCCAAGATGTTTTGTGGTTTGAGCGAATTAATGGCATCATCTGCTCTATCTCTTTAGATATTTTTGGTAGATCTTTCCACCAAGGCTGCTTAGAGATATCCCCAACACTTCCGCCATCTCTCCAAAATGCCATACCTTTTGCACCCTTTGCAATAGCTCCAAACAAAATTGGGCGAAAGTTTTTATCTACACCTCTATTTATCTGAGCTATAACTGCTGGTTGTGTCTGGTTTTGTGTCTGGTTTAGTACACTAAAGGCATCTGTTCTATCTCTTTCATAGCGATCTTCTGCAACATAAGTTCCTGTAAAGTCAACTCTTTTGTTATATTTTCTAGCTAATCCATAAGTACCACTTAACATATATATAGGATGCATTCTATTGCCATTTTTATCTCTATCTTGATCTATAACTATATCAACAACTTGAGTATATCTTTTATCCAAATGGTAAAACTCATTGTCAAGATAGTAAAAAAGCAGATCTTTTTCAAGCCCTCTATCTTTTATCTCTTTTAATCGTTTTTTTAAGTGAGCTATCTTTTTATTCTCTTCTTGTGGTATCCAGCTTGGATCTGAAGGTAAGATATACTGTACAATTTGCATAGATGAGTATAAGCCTACATCTTTTGCTTTTTTTACAGCGGCTCCTCCATCTGCCCACATTGCTATGTTAAAGCCCCGTTTTTTATAGATGCTCCAATCAGCTCGTTTATGATCTGTATAGATGCCAATTGGAAAAAATGGCTCAAATTTTCCATTTTTAAATATCTCAATATTTCCAAGTTCATCAACTTTTGTAACAGAACCATTAAAACTTTTTTTCTTCACATCTTCTTTAAAGACTACAAGACCTTCATCAAATGAGACATCATCAATCCAAATATCTCCATCAACTCCTCTTTTTGGAAGATTTAGTATCTTAATTCTAAAATATTTAATCTCCAAATTATTTGGAACATCGATATAGACTGTATTTAACTCCCAAGTATCTTTTTTTGAATTTGCTGTCATTGTCCCTAAAGAGTTTGAAATCTGTCCACTTTCGTTATAAAATGTTCCATAAACCTCAAGTGAAGGAGGCGGCCAAGTAGAGGTTTTTGATTTAAAAGATATGGTATAAGTTTGGTTTGGTTTTATTGGAAATTTAAACTCTGAAGTAAGCCTGTCTGTTGTCATCCAAGTTGAGCCTGATTGCGAAAATTTTATAGCTTTTTGCTTTATATCAAATGAAGCACCAGAACCCAAAGACCAGCCTTTAGAAGTTTCAAAATTACTTGTATGAGGTATCTGTTTTATCTCTTCGCTAGAGAGTGAACAAGATGAGAAAAAGAAAATTGCAGGTATT
>Ga0256834_1001831_pt1 | contig 13957 bp, 15 predicted proteins | sample 4281140metaG_FD_190536 | JGI IMG/M metagenome (GOLD analysis project Ga0256834, IMG submission 190536) | Hydrothermal vent microbial communities from East Pacific Rise, Pacific Ocean - 4281-140 | ecosystem: Environmental > Aquatic > Marine > Hydrothermal vents | place: Pacific Ocean: East...
TTTATCCAAACCCACGCCAAATAATAATAGAGTTGACTTGATGGCCTCCTCACCATCTACCTGTGTTTTATCCAAAAGTAATCCTATAGACGCAGACTGGATCCAGTTACTTGATAGTTTACGCGTGTATTTACCACCAAAGTTAATACTTTGGCTCTCAATATCATCATTTTTATCTTGCTTCCAATCAAAGTTATAAACCAAAATATCATCTTCTGGATTCTTTCGAGGGCTGGTTAATTGCAATGAAAGTCCTGAAAGATTTTGTGCAAGCTGTGCCTTTGCTTTTAGTTGCTTTCCTTTGCTACCTGTCCATCGTCTATTTAATTCAGCAGAAATACGCAGACCAGTATCAGAGCCATAACCCACTTTATACTTAATAGCGTTTCTTTTTTTAGACGTTAGCGTGATATGAACAGGTACGGTAAAGTCCTTTACTTGACCACGTAAAACCTCAACCTTTATCAGCTGATAATAACCACTTCGTTGCAATAACTGTTGCTGCTTTATTAAATCTTCTGTCTTGTAAAGCTTTCCTTTTTTCAGAATCAAGAAGTTCTGTATCACACCCTTTTTTAATATCTTTTGATCAACAGTAACTTTACCGTAGCGGTAGCGTTTTCCTGTATTTAAGACCAAATTAACTGAAGCCTGATGCGCTAAAGGATTTACCTTAACGCTATGTTGTTCAAATTCAGCATCAAAATACCCTAAAGCTTGGGTAGCCTCAGAGAGTCGTGTTTTAAAATCTGTATATTTCTGATGATTAAAAATATCACCTTTTTTATAGGGTAACTCTGTTAGAATTTTTCTAAACAATTCATCATTTTTCCCTTCACCAACAACCTTAACATTCTGAGAAATGACTTTCGTAGGCTTGCCTTGAGTAATTCTTAAACGTAACTTCCAACAGCCATTAACAATTTTACCGCCTGAACGAAACTCTGAGTCGTAATAACCCAGTGCACGAGTTGCCTTGCGTAAATTCTTTTTCACTGTGGAGAAAAACTGCCTCACTTCGCTACGATCAGCTGTACAGGTAGGGATTGCTACAGGCATATGTAGTTCAATATTTTTCTTTAGCTCGTTATCAACACCCGACACATCAATGCTCGCTAAATTAAGCTTTTTAGGTTCATCTATAGGTTTTGGAGCAGATGGATTAGTCTCTTCATCTACTGCCTCTCTAGGCAACACCACCTCAGAAGCTTTATCTTTTGTTATTATCTCAGAGCGTTCCTCTGCAAGAATGGTCTCATTCACTAACAAAGAAGAAAGCAATACTAAAAGTATGATGAAAGAACGTCTCATTTATTGCTCAAAACTCCAACGTAGTAGTGCATCTTGAATTTTTGCACCCCGCCCCGCACCTGTTTTTCCCCCATTATGTTGAATAACTATTACCATGCGCTTTCCATCTCTATTCAACATATAGCCTGCTATTGCAGTCACAAAATCTAACGTACCTGTTTTTAAATGGCTACGCCCACGAATATCATCTTTTCTAAAACGGTTTACTAATGTTCCATCGACCCCTGTCAATGCCAGCGATGCTAAAAACTCTGGCATATAAGCATCACGGTAGGCTTGCGCTAATAAGTCAGCCAGTTGCCTTGCTGATATTTTTGCTGAGCGAGATAGCCCCGAACCATTGTCCAATTTAATACCTTTTGTATCAATACCGTTCTCAGCCAAAATTGAATATACCGCTTGCCTACCTTTCTCCATCGTTCCAGGAGTACCGAATTGTTTTGCACCCAAAGTGAGTAATAATTGTCTTGTCATGACATTATTACTCCATTTATTGATTAGACGAATCTGTTCGCCCAAGGTTGGTGAACTATAAACATGAAAACGTTCATCATTTTTTGAAAGCCGCCCAAGCTTCAAGCCACCTTTTAAAGTACCTTTCAAATCCAACCAGATTTCACGAAAGGCATTAAATACGTGTTGCTCAGGGCTTGAGACAGCACGCAGAATAAATCGTTGCTTACATTTAACTGAAAAATTTCCTTTTATAAGCAATACACCCTTTTTATTTTTAGAGAACTTTGGCCTGTAGTGTGATCGCTTACACTTACCTTTAACCAGTTTTAGTTGGTTCTCAAATTTGAAGTTATCAATTTTAGGAAAAGGGATAACCTCTACTCTCCCAATAGATCTATTATTATTTCTTTTAGATTGTTTTTTATTCGTTTTTTTATCAATCACTAATTCTTCATTTAAAACAGGTTTAAACAAAAAACGCGTCGCTTGAAAATTAAACATAATTGCAGAAGACTGAGCGTTATAAACACGGAACGGTTTGCCATCAAATGCAGAGGGATTATGAGGTGCTTGCTGAAAATAGCTGTTATCAATAATAATATCGCCCTGTATATCTTTAAGCCCTTTATCACGCAAGGTTTTCACTAATTTCCAAAAATTTTCCACAACCAAAAAAGGATCACCAAAACCTTTGAGGATTAAATCTCCCTGCAACACTCCATTTTTAAGTTCACCTCGCATCCAAACCTCTGTTCTCCACGAATAATTCGGACCTAGAGCTTTTAACCCTGCATAAGTTGTAAGCAATTTCATAGTTGAAGCAGGTGTTCGCAATTTATCTACATTGTGTTCTATCAATGCAGTTTCTGAATTTAGATCACGAATATAAACACTAATATTATCTGCGGGTATTTTATACTTTGCTAAAAGCTTTGTAACAGATTTAGGTAAATCTTGTTTTTTCTGCTTATTAAGATAATAATTTTTCGCTAATAAAGGTTTAAATTCACCTTCTTTTTTTTCTGTTTTAGCAACGGCTGGAAACATCACAAATAGTAACGACAGCAAGCTAATAAACACTATTAAAAAATAGCGTTGATGGCATTTTTTATAATCCATTATTCCCCAGCAACCAATTCAATTACCTTAATTTTATTATTATCACAATATTGCCATTTCAGATCAAAATCATAGAGCCTCATGGCATAGATTCTATCACTTTTTCCATTTTTTTGATAAGAAGGGCGTGGATCAAGCTGTAAAATCTGTTTTATGAGCTTTTTTATATACCACCCCCCCTCTTTTTCGATGATTTGTGTTTTATTTTGTGTCATTTTAATCCTGTTTTGAGCGCTATCACATTGATTATTCGCCTCTTCTGTAAAAATCACATCATATAAAACATCTGGTTTACCTTCTGCGAACCCTCCACTGGCATTAGGGATGCTATCTACATACGGTAGGTATGGTTTTATGTCTAAAACAGGTGTTTTATCTAATAAATCACAGCCTCCAAGATGCATTACCACCTTGCCACCATCATTAATCTCAATACTGAGAAGTTTTACAACAGATAAGCCCACAGGATTTGGACGAAAGGTCGAGCGTGATGCGAATACCCCAACCTTAGCATTCCCGCCTAAACGCGGTGGCCGCACCATAGGCTTCCAACCTTGATCTTGAGTTTCATGAAAAGTAAATGCAATCCAAATATGACTAAAGCCCTCTAAGCCACGCACACTTTCTTCACTAAATTCTTTGTTTAAGATAAGTTCAGCCGTAGCTGCAGACACTAAGTTAGGCTGGCGAGGAATACCAAATTTTTCTTTATAACAAGATGAAATCAACCCAATGGGGGAAAGTGTAATTATGCTCATGGGCTTAAATTATACCTAAGCCCTAAAAGAAAAGTGATATAGGGTATAAGTATTCGTGTTTTTATCAGGATAATTAGGGGTATACTCGATCAAATGAGCAATTATGATATTCAAGTTGAAGTAACCACCCAATATATCGAAGCTGAATCAAATGCTGAGGCTAATCGTTTTATTTTCGCATATACCATTACGATAGAAAACAAAGGTGAGATTCCTGCCAAACTATTAAGTCGCCATTGGATAATTACCGATGCTAATAATCGCATCCAAGAAGTTAAGGGGAAAGGAGTTATTGGTGAACAGCCTTATCTAAGCTCAGGACAAACCTTTCAATACACCAGTGGCACAATGCTAGAAACTCCTGTTGGCTCTATGCAAGGTACTTTTCAGATGGTTGCCGATGATGACCATCACTTTGATGCTGTGATTGAGCCTTTCTCGTTAGCACTACCGAGAATGCTAAACTAAAAATTCATATTGATGGCAATGAAAGATTATCTCCTTCGTATCTATTAAACCTCTAATTCTTCTATCGCCTTTTTAAGAAAGGCAATAGCTCCTTCTAAGTTAATATTAAAATCATTAAACAAAACCTCACCATCTGGTGAAATTAAAACGGCCCACGGTGTACCGCCTGAACGATACGAACGCATGGTATGAGGGTGTTCTTCTTCGCTCCCCTCATCATGCCCAAAAATAATATCAAGATCGTAACGCATTTGGATAGCGCGCATTTGTTTAGCATTATTAACGGAGAAGCCTTCAAATGTAGTCTGAATTGCGACAGGCACAAAATACTCACTATCTTTAAATTCATCTACTAGCTTTTTAAGTGTTGGAAAACCATGTTTATGACAGCCTGGACACCAAGCTTGCCAAAACTCTAAAAATACGAACTTGCCTTTATGGTCAGACAACTTAAATGTTGTTGGCTTGCCTTTACCGTCAATCCATTGTGACACTTTTAATTCTGGCGCTTGCCTCCCTACAATCCCATAGCCATTTGATGCGGCTTGCGCCACTTTGGGTGCTAACATTGGTACTGCCAATACTGCCGCACTACCTAATAAAAAGGTACGACGACTATTTAATAATCGTTTTCCATTACTCATTCAATTATGACCAAAACATAACCAAGATCTTGGTATTGCCTAATCTGTGTAGGCCCTTGAGGTGTAGGAGTAATATAGTCAGGATAATCTTCCGCACTCACATCACGCCAACTAGCATGCGTTTCGCAAATATAAACAGGCACATTGCTGGCAACTAGTCGCTTTACACTACTATGTGCTTTTTTAAATTTTTTGGCATTATCGCTAGTAAGGGAAAACTGTTCGGAGCCATGAGAAACTACTGCTATATCAAGCTTTGGGAATTTTTTTTGTAGTTGTTCTTTATAAACTTGAACTCTTTCTAAGGCATCAGTAAGGTACTCTCCGTCACTACCTATCAACTCAAAAACGACACCATCAGGGGCTTTTGCTTGCGTGAGTATATCGGCAATCTCTTCTTTGTCGTCTGCAAATAATGGTGAAAAGAAAAGTAGTAATGAGAGAACTATTGATTTTTTAAGCATAAATACTCCAGATAATTAAGTTATTCGTCTATAGTCTACGCATAAATCATTCTATTAGATGTCTTATTAAGGTTTTAAATTGTCTATATACACTGCAAACGTAATTTGGAAACGAGGCAAACAAACATTTACGGACAATAAATACAGCCGAGCACATATGTGGGTCTTTGATGGTGGTTGCGAAATTCCCGCATCACCTTCTCCTCATATTGTACCATTACCTTATTCTGCTGAAGAAAATGTAGACCCTGAGGAAGCCTTTGTTGCCTCGTTATCAAGTTGCCATATGTTATTTTTTCTAAGCATTGCGGCTAAAAAGAAATTACTGGTTGATAGTTATGATGATAATGCTAAAGGCATACTTGAAGAGAATTCAGAGGGTCAATTAGCAATGACGCAAATAATTTTAGACCCAAAGATTATTTTCTCTAACAAACAACCTAGCAAAGAAGAAATGCAAAAAATCCATCACCTTGCTCATCAACAATGCTTTTTAGCAAACTCAGTAAAGACGGTAATCACCGTTAAAGGAATAAACTAGTGGATTTTGACTTTTCAACCTTTTTAAAATCATTTGTAGCTTTAATTGCTATTGTTAATCCTATTGGTGTTGTCCCAATATTTTTAGCATTAACATCTGGAGACTCAGAAAAAGAACGCAAGCATACTGCCTATATGAGTGCACTTTCAGTAGGGATGATTTTGCTACTTGCCGCCTTTGCGGGGGAGGCGATTTTAGGCTTTTTTGGTATTGGTTTACCCTCCTTTAGAGTCGGTGGTGGAATTCTTGTTTTGTTGATGGCGATTTCTATGTTACACGCCAAACAAAGTCGTATCAGACAAAGCCCGAGTGAAGCTGAATATGCTGAGGACAAAGAAAATGTTGCTGTCGTACCCTTGGCAATTCCGCTTATGGCTGGGCCAGGGGCAATCAGTCTTGCTATCATTCACGGACATCAGGCGGACACATTACCGAGCCAATTTATGCTTGGTGGAAGTATTATTGCTGTTGCATTAGTCGCATTGATTTCATTGCATTTAGCAAAACCAATTGGTAAAGCACTCGGGGTTACTGGCTTAAATATTGCCACCCGAATTATGGGGTTGATATTAGCGTCTATCGGTGTGCAAATGATTGCACAAGGTTTGCTAAAACTTTTACCTGGGTTAGCCTAATTAGGCTTATAAATAACTAAACTTGATTTAACATAAGGGTTGCTAGGATAGCGTCGAATTACTTTATCTTGCACAGCAACCGCTTCTGGTTTGTATGAATAAGGGCCAAGACGAACTTTATAAATAGAGCGACCTTTTGATTTACTCTCCATTACAAATGCTGAATAGCCATCACGTGAGAAATCATTCATCACTATTTTCGCTTGTTCTAACTCAGTGGTTGCCATTAACTGAACACCATAACCAGTAAAGTCGTCTGAAAATGTTTTGTTAATAGTCGTTTTCATTGAGTTTGTAATTGATGATATTGAATCAGGCTTTATTAAACCTTTCTCATTAGCAAAATAAGCACCATAGCCAATACCAGCAATTATAATCATCAGCATTAACTTGCTAATTCCGCCTGTTTGTTTATTTAAGAGTTTATTATTTTTCATTGTTTTCCCCTATGTGTTCCGTTTAATTGGTTCACCATCTAAGTATAAGCATAGTTCATAGCATCTTTACACAGGATGAACGGTCATATTTTTTCCTGATACAATATGGTTATGAGCAAATTACTAAACACCCTATTCGTATTAATCACACTTTCATTTATTTTAAGCACTAGCATCAGCTATGCCATAGAGCCAGAACTCACTGTCGGCACCATTGAACGCCCTCCTTTTATGATGAAGGATAAAGAAGGAAATATCAGCGGGTTTTCTATTGAACTTTGGAATGAGATTGCTAATCGCCTAGATAGAAAGACTCAATTTAAAGAATTTACTACTTTTTCTGAAATGGCAAATGCGACTCAAACAGGAAAAGTACAAGCCTCTATCGCTAATATTTCCATCACATCAAAACGTGAAGCAGTTATGGATTATTCACAGCCTATTTATGATTCAGGTCTACAGATTCTTATCTCTAAAAAAGAAAATAAAATATCTTATCTGCAGATAATTTGGGACTCTGGTATTTTTTTATTTATTCTTTTTGCTATAGCGGTACTGCTTATTATCGCTCATATCCTTTGGTTTCTTGAACGAGATATTGAAGATGCTCGACATGATTATTTTCGAGATGACTACCTAGGCGGAGTTTGGGATGCTTTTTGGTGGGCATTTATCGTAATGACTATGGGCGGTTTTGAAAAAGAAGTACCGCATAAAGTCTCTTCAAGATTACTCGCTATGTTTTGGATTACAGCCAGCTTATTTTTCATCTCTACACTAACTGCAAAAATCACAACGGCATTGACTGTTTCTGAATTAAAAACCAGCATTGCCTCTTACAAAGATTTAAAAGGCAAACGTGTCGGTATCTCAGCAGGCCCAATCGCCAGAAATTTTTTGGCTAAAAATGGAGTCGCTGTTGAAAAGGAATATGAAAAACTATCAACACTTTTAAATGATTTAGAAACAGGAAAACTAGATGCTATTGTTCAAGATGCTCCAATCCTTCAATACTATGCAAGCCATGCTGGTGCTGGCAAAGTTGTTTTGGCTGGCGGGGTATTTAAGCCTGAAAAATATGGCATTCTTTTTTCGCAAGGCAGTGAATTAAAAGAAAAAGTAGACCAAATTCTTATTGGACTCTATGAAGATGGAACTTACGCTACTTTGCTTAATAAATACTTTGAAGAGAAATAGAGTAATCCATCACATCTCTCGCGTGAAAAGGTCTCTTTATAGTAATAAAAGTCTAAGCCCTTTTCGATCATTGATGATCCGTAGCATTCCTGCAAATGGCATATCAATCAACTGTTGACTCGCCAATGGCATCCCTAAAACAATGCCAATAATTGCACGAGTAACCGCAAGATGGGAGACCAATAAAATATGTTGCCCTTGATACTCGGTTAACACTTTTCCAAATACTTCATTGATGCGGGGTGTGAAAAATTCTAGTGGTTCAGCATTTTCTGGGCGGCGATTTACGGGGTCAGCAAAGAACTCCCAATAATCTTCTCCATACTCCTCCATTACCTCTTCAGTAGTTCTCCCTTCCCAGTTACCGTAACCTGCTTCACGAAGATTCTCTACAACTTGAATCGGAATATTTTTTTCCTTCGCTAAATGTATGGCAAACTCTTTACAGCGTAACATGGGAGATGAAATAATCGCCGACCAATCATCTTCTCCAGCTTTTTCCCGCCGTTCAATACTTGTGTGCATATGTCCCCAGCCCGCTTCACTCAACACATGATCTATACCACCACCTCGATACATACGCCCGCCTTCTGGCTCACCGTGTCTTAATAAGTCAATTACTGTTGTATTATTCATTTTTACACCTTGCTGGTAGCTCTGCCTTTAGCTTTAAGCTTAGCTTATCCCAGTCAAAATATGGCCCTGGATCTGTTTTTCTTCCTCGGGCGATATGCTCATGCCCTGTAATTGAGTCGGCATTTAAACTTGGATATGTTTCTAATAAGGCTTGAATCACCTCTTCAAGGGTTTCATATTGAATCTCTTTAAAAGGCTCAAAATCTGTTCCTTCCATTTCAATCCCAATCGAAAAATTATTACAAACATCACGCCCTAAATATTGCGAAACACCTGCGTGCCACGCGCGCTTATGAAAAGGAACAAACTGTACGATCTCACCATCACGTCGAATCAATAAATGACTAGATACTCGAAGCTCATGAATTTCCTCATAAAAAGGATGCTCATTTTTATCTAACGTATTGGTAAAGAGCTGTTCGATACCCTTACCACCAAATTCGTTAGGTGGTAAGCTGATATTGTGAATTATGATCAGTGAAATATCTTGCTCATCACAGCGTTCATCATGATTAGGAGAAATACATATACGAGCAGGCTCTATCAATCCGTCTTTAATTTTCATACCCTAATTAAAGCCCACCCTCCCCTTTTTTGCCACTTTTGTATGAATAATTCTGTAAGATACACGCCCAATCATACAAAATAATCTAGTCAAAATGTCCAATCAATTAAACCCAGAGCAACAAGAAGCCGTTGAACACACTGGCACCCCCTTACTTGTATTAGCCGGTGCTGGCAGTGGAAAAACACGTGTAATTACCCAAAAAGTTGCTTGGTTAATTCGTAATGCTGGGGTTGATGCAAAAAATATTGCGGCCATCACCTTTACCAATAAAGCATCTCGTGAGATGAAAGCACGTGTGAGTGAGTTACTAAGCTCCGAAGAATCACGTGGCTTAACAGTATCAACCTTCCACACACTGGGTTTAAATGTTATCCGCCAAGAATATAAAGCGCTTGGTTATAAAGCAGGCTTTACAATTTTTGACTCTCAAGACAGTAGCACCATTCTTAAAGAAATTACTTTTAGTGATGCAAGTGAGGAAGAAAAAGATGATAAAAACGATGGCGCGCGCTGGATAATTTCACGCTGGAAAAATGACTTTATATCACCTGAAAAAGCCTTTGAAATAGCTACCACACCGCACGAAGTAAAAGCCGCAAAAATGTATCGCATTTATCAACGCCAGTTAAAAGCCTATAATGCTATTGATTTTGATGACTTAATTGTTCTACCTTTAAAGCTATTTAAAGAACAACCTGAGATTTTAAAAAAGTGGCAGAATAAATTACGCTATTTACTGGTCGATGAATATCAAGACACCAATACCTGTCAATATGAAATGGTCAAACTGTTAGCAGGTGTGCGTAAACAACTTACTGTGGTGGGTGATGACGACCAATCAATCTATGCATGGCGTGGCGCAAAACCTGAAAACATCGCGCAACTGCAAGAAGATTACCCAAACCTCAAAATGGTTAAGCTAGAACAAAATTATCGCTCAACCTCGCGTATTTTAGAAAGTGCCAACCAACTCATTTCAAACAATCCTCACCTCTTCGAGAAAAAACTCTGGAGTGCTTTAGGTGAAGGCGAAAAAATAAGAATCATTCCCTGTCGTACAGCTGAGCATGAAGTTGAAACAGTGATTGGCGAAATTATGAAATACAGTTTTCGTGATAAGGCCAAATACCAAGATATGGCGATTCTTTACCGTAGTAACCATCAAAGTCGCCTATTTGAACGCTACTTACGCAGTAATAATATTGCCTATAAAATCAGCGGTGGCACATCATTTTTTGAGCGTGCTGAAGTTAAAGACATCTTGTCTTATCTACGTTTGATTTGTAACACCTCTGATGATGCCGCCTTTTTGCGTGTCATCAATACACCTAAACGCTCCATTGGTGCCAGCACTTTAGAAAAACTGGGCAACTACGCCAATGAACGCCACATCAGCATGTTTGCAGCTAGTCAAGAGATGGGCTTTGCACAACGTGTCTCACAAAAAGCAGTAGCACGAGTAGAGAATTTTATTCATTGGATAAAAGACTTAATGCAAGCCAGCAATGACATTGCGCCACATGTATTGGTCGAGCGCATCGTAACCGAACTTGCCTATGAAGATTGGCTGCTAAACACCAGTGCATCACCCAAACAAGCTGAAATACGCATGGGCAATGTTAATGAAATCATTGATTGGACACGCCGTATTTATGATGATGGTGAAGGCAAAGAAACGCTGGCAGAAATTATTGCTCACATGTGTTTGATGGATTTATTAGAGCGCAATAAAGAAGAGGAAGAAGAAAATGCCATTAGCTTAATGACCATGCATACGGCGAAAGGATTAGAGTTCCCCTACGTATTTATCATCGGAGCAGAAGAAGGCACACTGCCCCATGCAAACTCGGTAGAAGATGATGCGGTTGAAGAGGAACGTCGACTAGCCTATGTGGGCATTACTCGCGCGAGACGCTATTTAACCATCACCTTTGCAAAATCTCGTATGCAATATGGCGAAAAAACGAGCTGTGAACCGAGTAGATTCTTAGAAGAGTTACCAGAAGAACATGTCGAATGGGCAGATAGACAAATCACCACGCCAGAGCAGATGCAAGAGACTGCAGAATCTTATATTACTAACCTACAGGCCATGTTAGATGATTAAATATGCGTTTTTTTATTAGTCACCCCCCTCCTTTTTCGATGTTTTGTATGGTTTTTTCACACATAAAACATCGAAAAAGGAGGGGGGTGACTAGGGAAAAAAGATAATTAATCTCTGAAAGTATTCCCACAAAAACGACAACGAGCAAAACTGATGCTTGGCAAGCTTGAAGCTTCTTGTGAAGGCGTTAATTTAACTACATTGTGACTCCCACAGCTTGGGCAAGCTGTGTCTGAGTTACTTCCTACATTTGGCAAGTCAACTCTAGTATCACTAGCCTCTCGATGTTTAGTATTCGATAATATCGGAGGAAAACGACTCTCATGTTCTTGCACTATTTTCTGACATTGCTTTCTAAAGGGTTTCAGTAAACCAATCTCATCAAATTTTTTCCTAAATTCAACGAGTAATTCTTTTGTTGGCATACGAGGTGTATAACTTGGTTGCATAAAACTGAATAAATGGAGTTGATTTTTACTCCACTTTAATAACTCATCATCATTTAAACAAAGTAACTCTTGCAAAGCGATAAGGCGTAACAGGATAAGTTGCTCACTACCACTGAGGTTAACTAGCCTTCTCTTTTCAAAAAAACGTTCAAACTTTTCCCAAGGCAGGCTACTAGAAAATAATGCTATCGAACTAATAAAATGAGAATCAGGAGCCACATACGAATTACCATGTCCCATCTTTTGTACAACGTTTAAATCCACTTAACACTCCTTGTTAATATTACTACTGCAATCCTTTAAAACAGAATAGTAGAAAGATGTTAGCAAAAGAAGGTGGCTATGTATCTTGGTGGCTTTTAACGGATAAACGGTAGTCTGATATTTATCACTTAATACTAACTGCCCAAACTTTAAGCAAGCTAATAAACAAGATACAAGAGAGCTATAGATTTTAGTTCTAAACTTGTACGTTTATATAAAATCCCTATATCCTTGGAGAAGTAACTAATCTAGGTTTGGCTTGTTTTCGTATTCGTGGGATAGTCTCTTTTTGATTACAGTAATTCTAAGGTCCTCATCATGAAAAATATTGCTATCAGTCTTTTCTTGATCATTATTAGCTTTCAAGCCATCGCTTATGACAAAGCCTTACTCACAAAAAAATGGCAACATACTCCATTTGAATTATATCTTACCGCTCAAGAAGCTTACGATATGAAAATGGCGAACCCTGATAAGGTTTTATTACTCGATGTACGCAATCAAGCAGAACTACATTACACAGGAATTCCAGAAACGATTGATGCAAATGTGCCTTATCGGTTTGATTCCTCCGATTGGAAATTGAAAAAAAAGAATAAGAATTTAGTATCATTTAAGATGCATAAAAACCCTGATTTTGTAGAGGCTGTAAAAAATGTACTAAAAGCTAAAAACCTAAATAAAGAAAGCCCTATTATTATTATGTGTGCGACAGGAAACCGCGCACCTTTTGCGACCAAATTGCTATATAAAGCAGGGTTTAAAAAAGTATATGCGCAAATGGAGGGCTTTGAAGGCGTGAAAGCAAAAAAAGGGAAACATAAAGGCAGGCGTGTTGTGAGTGGCTGGAAAGTCAGTAACTTACCTTGGAGCTATGATTTACCAGCGAAAAAAATGTACTTTAACTTTAAACCTAACTAATAAATAATAACAAAAGCTAATCTGTATCAATAATACCTTATTTTAAAACCATTATAATTTCATTCAGGAGCTGTTATTACTTAGCTTCTACTTCCTAATTGACCGCCCTGGTAAATTGAGGGCGCGTCTCTTTTTATCACAAACTCACAATATACAAATAAACCTATCTAATAGGTCTACTATAAACACCAAACTTAGTGATTGTTTCTCGAAAAAACCAATATTCCTTTTCCTTACCTGTACAAATTTCTGTCTCTGTACCATCGGCAAAATTAACGTGAATATTAAAGCCCATTCCTGGCTTATGGTTTAAAGCAAGTATTCTACTTTCTTTTGACTTTAGTTGAACCAAGGTGATTTTTTCTTGCAGGCCTGAACTGCCATGTTCAATGATCACCGAAGGAATTAATACCTCGGTATCATTCACCAGCTCGACATAAAGTGGTTTCATTGGATTATGTAAGTTATACCAAAAACTAGTAAGACCAATACCTAGTAATAGAGCCAATATGACAGTAATAAAGTTCTTCTTTGGCATGGTATAAATACAATTCAATTAAAATACCCAGTTTACTCAACTCAAATATTCAGTCATTGAGAATTCACAAAGTATCAGCCCCACACAAAAACATCAGGCACAAAAAAGCCCAGTAAAACGGGACTTTAACAAAATTTAATTAACTACCTACCTAGATTACTACTAAGCTTAGTCAGAACGAGGCGAGAAAAGTGAGCTTACAAATGTAAGTGATCTATTCTCAACGAAGTACTGGCTAAGCTTAGTGATGAGCTAGGTAGTTAACTTAGTTTTTGTCTGTATCTACCAACTTATTTGCAGCGATCCAAGGCATCATATTACGAAGCTTTGCACCGACTATTTCAATCTGGTGTTCTGCATTATTACAACTGTATGATGCATAGTTTGACTGACTTCTTAAGTGAAGCGTTGTTAGGGAAACCTAGAGACGTAACATTTAATTAT
>Ga0256834_1001832_pt1 | contig 13952 bp, 13 predicted proteins | sample 4281140metaG_FD_190536 | JGI IMG/M metagenome (GOLD analysis project Ga0256834, IMG submission 190536) | Hydrothermal vent microbial communities from East Pacific Rise, Pacific Ocean - 4281-140 | ecosystem: Environmental > Aquatic > Marine > Hydrothermal vents | place: Pacific Ocean: East...
TAATAGGCTAAATATAAATAAATTTGATATATTATTCTTCGATTTATTTCATAAAAGACAAATAAATAGCAACTGGTTGGATTTTTTTATTAGAAAAGGCAAAAAGGTTATCGTATTAGATAATCTTGATAATTGGTGTCTAAAAGCACATAAAATTATAATCCCAGGTGTAACTTTAAATACAGATAAGCCTTTCATAGACAATATAGTTTGGGGAAAAGATTATATAATAATAAGAGATGACATAGTTAAGCAGAGACATCTATGCAAAGAAAAGGATATAGACTTATTAGTTTATATTCATGACAAAAGACTTCGTAAAAAAATAAAAGAAACTATTTCAAATGATCTTACTCTTAAGATTATAGAAAAATTTAATCCTAACTTTCCAAAACTACTTGCTAGAAGCAAGATGTTTATTAGTAGTTTTGGCTATTCATTTTATGAGGCAGCATTTTTAAAAAGCTATCCTATCTGTTTCCCAGGATCTAAAAAACACGAAAAAGAAGCCCTGTTATTCTATAAAAATCTTAAACTTACTCCATATATTATACATGAAGTTAAAGAATTAAAAACCCTTAAAGAGGCCTTAAAGTTTCCAAAAGGAATTACGATAAAAAATGGTGTAAAGAACGTAGTAGATTTGATCAAAAACATTTAGGTAACTATAAAAAATGGCCCTTAAATTTGTAGCTGAAGTATCAAGTAACCACAATAAAGATATAGAAAGATGTATAAAATTCATTGATGTAAGTGCAGAAATAGGATGTAAAGCAGTCAAGTTTCAACTTTTTAAAATAGATAAACTTTTTGCCCCTGAAATCTTAAAAAAAAGTCAAATCCATAGAGATAGAAAAGGCTGGGAATTACCATTGGAATTTTTACCGCATTTATATAGAAAGTGCCAAGAAAAGAATATCGAGTTCGCGTGTACCCCTTTTTATTTAAAGGCAGTAGAAGAATTATTTCCATATGTAAGCTTTTATAAGATAGCCTCTTATGAAATCTTGTGGAAGGATTTATTAGTTGAATGTGCAAAAACAGGAAAACCAGTTGTCCTTTCAACTGGGATGGCAACTTTAGATGAGATTAAAGGGGCTGTTGATGTATTAAAAACAAATGGTTGTAAAAAACTTACACTGTTACATTGTGTTTCTTCTTACCCTACTAAAATAGATGAATGTAACCTTGCCTTTATTAAAACTCTAAAAGATACGTTTAATTGTCAAGTAGGCTGGTCGGATCATTCGGTTTCAGAAGCAGTTATTTTAAGGGCTGTCCATAGATGGCAAGCAAAACTCATTGAATTTCACTTAGATATAGATGGAAGAGGTGAAGAATTTTCTTTTGGACACTGTTGGTTACCAGAAAAAATTAAACGAGTTATTGAATATATAAAAGATGGATTTTTGGCAGATGGATCAAGTCAAAAAACTCTTACAGATAAGGAAAAAGAAGAAAGAAACTGGAGAGCTGACCCTAAAGATGGACTAAGGCCACTTAAAGCGTATAGAGATTAATTATGTATGAAAAAACATGGAAACAACATAAAGGAGTAATATTGGATTCAATCAATGGTTTCGATGTTATTGATTGTAAGACCTGTGGATTTAAACATATTGTACCAATTCCTTCTCAAGAAGAATTAGAAAAGATTTATAAATCAGAATATTATACAAAAGAAAAACCATTATATATAGATAGAGCTGAAGAAGATATAGAATGGTGGGATTTGGTTTATAGTGAACGTTATGACTTTTTTGAAAAGATATTAGGAAAAGAAAAAAACAAAATTTTGGATATAGGTTCAGGACCTGGGTATTTTTTATTACATGGTAAAAAAAGAGGCTGGAAAACAAAAGGCATAGAGCCTTCTTATAAGGCTGCTTCTTATAGTAAAAGCTTAGGGTTGGATATTATTGAGGGCTTTTTTGATAATAAAATTGTTGAGCAACTAGATAAATTTAATGTCATTCATATGAGTGAGGTCTTAGAACATGTTCCCAATCCTAAGGAATTACTGAATCTAGCTTTTAGTTTATTGGAACATAATGGGATATTATGCATATCTGTACCAAATGACTACAATCCATTTCAAAAAGCACTAGTAGAAGTTTGTAATTTTAGCCCATGGTGGATAGCTCCTCCTCACCATATTAATTATTTTGATTTTGATTCTTTAGAAAATCTTCTTAAAAAATGCGGTTTTAAAGTAATATTACGGGATACTTCATTCCCTATAGATATATTTTTATTAATGGGAATCAATTATGTTGGAAATGATATTAAAGGAAGACAATGCCATATTAGAAGGATGAACTTTGAAAAGACTCTATATAAAGCTGGATTAAATGATCTAAAAAGAAAACTATATAGTTGTTTTGCTAATATTGGAATAGGAAGACATGTAGTATTATATAGCCAAAAAATATCTTAACAATAAATAGTAACTATGGATTATCAAATCTTTTTTATAACAGGATTACCTAAAAGTGGTACTACATGGATGATGAATATGTTAAATAGTATAGATGGTATCTGCTGTTTAGGTGAAGGAAAATTCTTTTCAAGTGGTTTAACTAATGTACCATCTTTATATGATGCTATAAAGAATGGGATATATAACTGGCATAATTTTATAGCACATAGAAAAAACAATTGGTTAAATTTAGACAAACATATTACAACAATAAATAAGACAAATATTCTTCCAAATAAAGTATTGGAAAGATCTTTACAAAAAGAGACAGATACAATAATACGTAAGTATATTATACATTTATTTAATAAAGCTAAACAACAGAATACTATCTTAATAGGTGATAAATCACCTCTATTATATACTAACGAGTTTAGTAGGATAATAAGAATTTTTCCAGAAGCTAAAATTATATTCTTAATTAGAGATTTAGAAAATTTTATTATATCTATATTATTTCATTTTTGGCGTTCTAATAAAGATAACAGATCTGATAAATCCATATGTCTTTTTACATCAGATGATTTTATTATTATAAACAATTTTTTAACATCTGGTAATAATATGAAAAAAATTGCTAGAACTTCCACTATTAAACGTTTAGCTAATATATGGAAAAATACAAATTCTTTTGTATATAAAAAAAGTAAAACACATAAACAAATTTTAATTGTATATTATAATAAACTTAAATTACAACCATATAGACATTTAAAAAATATATTGGACTTTTTAAATATAAATATAGAAAAAGATTCTATAAATAATATAATAGAAAAAAACTCTATAGATAATATAATGAAATCTAATAACACTGTATTACAAGAACATATAAATAAATATAAAGTAAAATTAAATTATTATATAGATGATAATATAAATAAATTAATAGAAAATTACCAATTATATTTAGATACACTTATTAAATAAAATGTTAGTATCAGACTTAATAGTAAAGACAATAAAATATTATAAAATAGATAAGGTATTTGTTTATCCAGGTGGTACTATTGCTCCTATATTAGATAGCTTAAAAAAAGAAAATATAGAGATAATATGTACCAAAAATGAACAAGGAGCTGGTTATGCTGCTATTGGTGCAGCAAAAGTAAGTGGTAAACCTCAAATTGTAATTGTTACATCAGGTCCTGGAGCTACTAACGTAATTACACCTATTGCTGATGCTTTTTATGATTCTATACCTATTATAATATTTACTGGACAAGTAGCCACATCTTATATTAATAGAGACAAGAAAATTAGGCAAACTGGTTTTCAAGAAACTGATATTGTTAATATAGTAAAACCAATAACTAAATATTCATTTATTTTAACATCTAGTAATAACATAGAAATTGATATTCATAATGCCTTTAAAATAGCGACAACTAAAAGACCGGGTCCAGTATTAATTGATTTACCAATGGATATACAACTTGCTAAATGTAATATATCTAAAAATAATATTGAAAATTTTAATCTACCAAGTGAAAGTGAATCAACTAAATTAAACAATAGAAGTATTTCTATTATTAAAGACTTTTTAGTTCAATCTAAACGTCCTATTATAATAGCAGGTAATGGAGTATATATCTCCAGATGTGTAGAGGCCTTTAGATCCTTTGTTGATTTACTAAAAATCCCTGTAGTAACTAGCCTGCCAGCAGTTGGTGTATTAAACAAAGACCATAATCTCTATTTTGGTTTCTTAGGTCATACAGGAGAATTCTATGCAAACTTAGCAGTATATTATTCAGATCTTATTTTCGTATTTGGAAGTAGGCTTGATATAAGACAAATAGGAACAGAAACGAGTCATTTTTATGACAAAAAAATTATAAGAGTTGATATAGATCTTAATGAAATAAAATATTCTCGTATCACAAGTAATAATAAAATCTATTTTAATATGGACTTAAAGGACTTCTTTGGTACTGCCTTAAAGCTAGATTATCCTAAAATAAACTTTAAAAAATGGATTAATACTATAAAAAAATGGCAACATAAATATAACTCTAAACAATTTTACAAAGATAAAGATAAATTATTTAAATATGATATTATAAATTATATCTCAAAACTTACAGACAATTTAAAGGTCGCTGTATCTACAGGTGTTGGTGCGCACCAACAAATAACAGCTCGTTATTTCAACTTTAATTATCCAAATAGACTTTGGCTTTCTTCCTGTGGACATGGCACTATGGGATTTGACTTACCAGCTATAATCGGTGCCTTAATTGAAAGGCATGATCTTGATTTTGGAATAGTATTTGTAGGAGATGGCTCCTTTCAAATGAACATACAAGAGTTAGCAACTATAAAAGAATATAATTTACCTATTAAAATATTTGTATTGGATGATACTAGATTAAGTTTAGTATCACAATTTCAGTTACTAAACTGGGACAGTGATCCTACTACTGGGAATAAATATAATCCCAATTTTGCTGACATAGCTAAAGCTTATAAAATAGAATCCATAGAAATTTTTTCAAAGGATGAATTAAAAAAACTAGATGATGTGTTTAATAGTAAACTTCCAACTTTAATACATTGCCATGTATATCAAAAAGAAGATGTACTACCAATGTTACTTGCAGGACAAGAACTAAATGAAATGTATCCCTTTAAAAAGGTAATACTATGAAAGTAGCTTTAGTAACAGGTGGCACTCGAGGTATTGGAAAAGCTATAACTTTAGAATTAGCATATAAAAAATATAACGTAATTTTTACATATAATAAAAATTTACAAAAGGCAAAAGAGATAAAAAAAATACTTAGCTCACAAGGATTAATTGTAAAATATTTTAAACTTAATCAAGCCAAAAGAACAAATATAAAAAATTTAATTTCTAAAATATTAAAAAATTTTAATAACATAGATATATTAATAAATAATGCTGCCATATCTCAAGAGAAACCTTTTGAAGATATATCTGATAATGATTGGGAAAATATGATGAAGGTTAATCTACAAGGACCATTTATGTTAATACAGGAAGTACTACCAATCATGAAAAGAAATAGATGGGGAAGAATTATAAATATTGTCTCTATTGGTGGACAATGGGGTGGATTTAATCAAGTACATTATGCTGCTTCAAAAGCAGCACTTATTAATTTAACTCATTCCATAGCTAAATTATATTCCAAATATAATATAACATCTAATGCCGTATCACCAGGGTTAGTATTTACTGATATGACTAAAAGAGAGATAGCATCAACTCAAGGAAAAGAAAAGATTAAAAATATTCCCTTGAAAAGGGTAGCTAACCCAGAAGAAGTTGCTAAAGTAGTAGCTTTTTTAGTTTCTGATGATGCCTCTTATATTACAGGACAAACTATTAATGTAAATGGTGGCATGTTATTAAGTCATGGACTATAAAAAGTGTTTACTTATATTAGGTACAGGATTAGATCAAGTACCTGGGATAAAAAAAGCGAAGGAATTAAATCTTTATACAATAGGATTAGATATAAATAGCTATAGTCCAGGAGCAAAATTAGTAGATGAATTCTATAATGTTAGTGTCAAAAATATTAATCAAGTAATAAATTTTGTAAAAAACTATAATAAAAGAAAAATAAACGGTGTAATAGCTTTTGGTGTAGATATACCTCATATTTTAGCTAAAGTAGCAGACATATTAAATATATCGTACTATACAAGTTATAAACTTTCATCTATATCACAGAATAAATATTTAGCTAAAAATTTATTAAATCAATACAATATTAAACTACCGTATTATCAAAAAATAACATCTCTAGAATCACTTAAAAAAGCTATCCATAAAATCAACTATCCATGTGTATTAAAACCGATTGATAACTGTGGTGCTAGAGGAGTAATTAGAATTACTAAAGGCATAGATATAGAGTGGGCATATAACTTTTCTAAAAAATATTCTAAAAAAGGAGAGTTAATATTAGAAAAATTTTTAGATGGTCCACAAATTAGCTCTGAAAGTATTATAATAAATAATAAAGTATATACTGTAGGATTAGCATATAGAAACTATGAATTTTTAGAAAAATTTTCTCCATTTATTATAGAAAATGGAGGTGATTTACCACCTGATTGCTTAAATGAATATCTACAAAAAGCCATAGATATTGAAATAGAAAAAGCGGCAAGAGCTTTTAAAGTATCTAATGGTATTATTAAAGCAGATATTGTAATACATAACCACGAAGTATATATAATAGAGATAGCACTTAGATTATCTGGGGGGCATCTCTCTTCAATAGAAATACCATTAAATACAGGTATTGATTTTTTGAAATATTCTATTTTACTTTCTTTAAATGTCAAAGATATAGATACTAAACAACTACAGTATAAATCTATAAATTATGTATCATTACGCTATATATTCCCACATAAGAAAGGTATAATTAATGAGATATCATTTCCTAAATTTATACAAAACAATCCATTAGTTTATGACTATGGACTTTATTATCAACGTGGCGATAAAACATCTTATCCAGTTAAAAATCATACTGAAAGATTAGGTTACTTTATAGTAGCATCAAAAGATAAGCAACAAATTCAAAAAATAATCTCAAATATCTACAACAGTTTTCATCTGAAGATAGACTAGATATGATAAAAGCTTATATAATCTTACATCATAATTTAGCATTTTCATCTATTCCATCTGAACATTATAAATATATTATTAAAGACATATACAGTCAATTTTTACATATTTCTAAAGACTTTCCGCTAGGTTTAGAATTTAATGGCCAGACATTAGATATTATTAATAATCAAGCACCAGAATATATTGATCAATTAAAAAAATTGATACATCAAAAAAATATTGAACTTATTGGTTCAAGTTATTCTCAAGCCATATTTCCATTAATTCCAGCTAAAGTTAATCTATGGAATTTGGAATTAGGGCTTAATAGTTACCAAACTAGACTAAATATTGTTCCACAAATAGCATTATTAAATGAACAAGTATATTCTGAAACTATATTACCATTATATAAAAAAGTAGGATATAAAGCTATAATATTTGATTGGATGAATGCTATCAAAGACAACAATTGGCCCTATTCGTATAGATTTAGACCTGTATACCATAGTAATTCAAAACTATATATTTTGTGGAGTGATTGCATTATTTTCCAAAAATTTCAACGTGTTATTTGGGCAGAACTAGATTTCTGTGAATGGCTAGAATTTTTATCTATTTTAATTGAAGATGCTCTAAGAAGCGGCCTTAATGAAAATAATATTAATATATGTTTATATGCCTCTGATGCAGAGATATTTGATTATAGGCCTAGCAGTATAGGTAGTTATTCATACAAAAATGGAGAAATAGACAGAATATTTGAATTGTTAGAATATACTAGTAATAAACTTGGTATACAATTATATTTACCATCTAGTATATTAGAATATAATAACAATAATAAAATAAATGTTAATAATATTACTACAACAAGTTATCCTATAAGAACTAAAAAACAAGATAAATATAATATAACTAGATGGGCAGTAACTGGTAGAGAAGCAACTAAAATGAATACTCAATGTTATCAGTTATTAGATTTAATAAATAAAATAGAGAATAATAAACAAACTGATCAACAAATTATAAACAATCTAAAAAGAGACTTAGTAATCCTTTGGGGCAGTGATTTCAGGACACATACAATAGATGAAAAGTTTGAATTTTTTAGGCATAAAATGGGATCAGCTCTTTATAAGGCTAAGAGGATACTTGGAGAAAAAAGTTACGGAAATAATTTATATAATTATAATGGAAAGAACAATTGGCACTCAATAAAAACTAATTTTTTACCAAGTATAAAGATTAAAGGAAGAAAAATCACTATAAACAATAAAGGGAAACAATTAACACTTTTATTAAATAAAGGACTTGCAATTGAAAGCTTTATAGATACCAAAATATCCAACACACCTATTATTGGCACGATTGCTCATGGATTTTTTAATGATATCTCTTTTGGCTCAGATTTCTTTTCTGGACACTTCATATTACTAACACATGAAGGTAGACAAATATCTGACTTATCTTTAACCATGGACGATTTAGAAGTACAGCAAAACGATAAGGAAGTCTCTATAAGAAATAAGTTACCTAAAATATTACCTAATCTCGAACTCATAAAAACGATATCATTAACTGAAGATACCTTAAAAATAAGTTATAATTTCTATGCAAAAGATCTAAGACCAGCATCCTTACGCCTCGGAATTATTACTATATTACCCCATGCCTTTGATATAAACTCCCTGTTTTTTAAAACTCATCAAGGAGGTTTTGAACAAGAAACTTTTTACTTAAAAAATAATAAAATACTACAAGATCAACCAGTAAATCACGTTGTTACATCAAGGCATTGTCTTGGTTTTAGTGAAGCAAGATTAACAATTGGTGATAAAGATAAAGAAATAGAAATAGAAACAGATCCTAAAAAACTCTACTGCGTACCTCTATTTCATTTTGAAGAAATAGATAAAGACATAGAAGGAATAAAAATGCCAAGATATTTTTGTAGAGTTTATTTTACAATATGTGAAAGAGACGATGTAGCTCAAGTATTTTGGAAAGGACCAATATCTATCGATTTCTCAATTAAAATCAAATCTAACAATTAAAAATGATTTAAATTTCTTAACAAGACCTCTGTAAAATCTGCTTCTAAAAATGGCATATGTGATGCGTAAGGGAAAATAAATATTTTAACTTTAGAAGGATACTTAGGAATATTTGAAAGAGGAACAATAACATCTCTTTTACCATAAAATAAAAATATTTTCGTCTTTATATCAAACAAATTAACTTTATCACTTTCTAAATAAGTTAACTGCCTTATTAAATTAGCTTTTGAAAAATTACTCAAATAGCTATGTTCAATATGCTGTTTAAACCAAATAAAAAAATTCTTTTTACCTAAAAAACATCTTCTATAAAACTCTTTTAACATATTTTTTGGATCTGCCTTTAATCTCAAAATTTGTTCGAGAATTTCATCCCTTTTATAACTTTTTCGAAGAGATACTAATAATAATGTTTTAAACATAGTTGGCAAATCTTTATATAAAAGCAAGGCCAAATTAGCCCCTAGAGACCAACCAAATAGATAAATATTATCAAAGTTTTTGTTTATATCTTTTAGGATTAATTTTAAATCATATAAAGTATCTATTGAGACTAGCGATTTTGGGTAAAGATAATTAAAAGGCATGTCTAAAAAAGAAAATATTCTATAATCAAAGGCAAAACCTGGCATTAGTATTATGAGGTTACGGAAACCTCTTAATTCTAAAATAAATTTATTATCTAATTCTATCTTTTTGTTTAAATTAGATGTTTTTAATAGCATTTACTAATTTTTTTATATCCTTATAGCTATGATATGCACATATAGAAACTCTAAGTCTTGAGGCACCCTTTGGAACTGTAGGATGTCTAATTGCTTTTACAAATAGTCCCTTCTCTCTCAACTTAAAAGAAATCTTAACACATAGTTTTTCATCTCCTATTAAGATTGGGACAATATGTTTATTCCCTATTGTTTTAATCCCATGTTTTTCTAACATTTGTCTTAAGATTTTTGAATTTGCTAGAGTCTTTTTTCTCCTCCACTGCTCTTTTTGAGAGATATAAAGAGCTGTTAGATTTGTTCCTATTACAGAAGGAGGTAAAGCAGTAGAAAATATAAAACTTCTTGCACTATTTATAAAAAATGACTTTAATTTTTGGTTTGTGGCTACAAAAGCCCCATATCCTGCAAAGGATTTACCATAAGTTCCCATTATAATATCAACATATCTTTCCATTCCAAGATGCTTTGAAAGTCCACATCCTTTTTCCCCAATCACTCCTATTGAATGGGCTTCATCAACCATAAGATATGCATTAAATGTTTTCTTAATATTTATTAATTCAGATAAAGGACATATATCTCCATCCATGCTAAATATTGACTCTGTAACAATTAAGATTCTTCTAAAGGATTTGACATTTCTTTTAAGAAGCCAAGTTAAATGATCTAAGTCATTGTGTTTAAAACGAAAGAGTTTAGCTCTTGATAAAAGACATGCATCTATAATGCTTGCATGAGCTAATTTATCTACAAAAACAGCGTCTTCTCTACCAACAAAAGAGGATATTATTCCTAAATTTGCTAAGAATCCACTTCCAAACAATAATGCATCTTCTTTACCTACTAAATTTGCTGATTCATATTCAAGCTCATGATGAATTCTTAAGTCTCCACTCATAAGCCTAGAGGCGCCAGAACCTGTTCCATAAATAAAACTAAAGGCAGCACAAGCTGCCTTTAACCTTTTATCCATAAGAAGCCCTAAATAATTATTTGAAGAAAAGTCTATGAGTCTTTTATTATTTATTAAAAGACTTCCATCTTCTAATCTATCAACTTGTTCTAAATATCTAAAATTGCCTTCTACCCTTCTCTTTTCTAGAAAACTTTCAAAGTAATCCATTAGTTATTTATTTTAAGACTAAACTATTATATCCTTAGGATCTATGATATCTATTTCCTCTGATGTGTCTTGGACTTGATTAGAAAAATCTTCTTGTTGATTTTTATTATTAGAAACAGATTCTTTTTTTTGTTCAGCATTTTTGTTAGAGGAGTCTTGATTAGAGACATTAACATCCTGCTGACCAGATATATTAATTTCTTTAGTTTGATAAGCTATTTGATCTAATAGCTTCTCAAAATCCTCCTCTAAAATAGATTCTTCGTCCATTAATTTTAAATAGTACTCTAGACTCTTTTTTATACGAAAAAAAGTCTCCCTGTGATATCGTCTTAGATTCCTAATTTGAGATTCAAGTTGCATTGCCTCTTGATGGGCATCTGCTATAATCCTTTCAGCATCAACTTTTGCTTGATCAATTAAAAGTTGTGCCTCTCTTTGAGCTTGAGACTTCATCTCCTCTATCAATTTATTCGCAGATATAATTGCTTGTTGAACCTCTGCTTGTTTAGCTTTTAATTCTTTAAGTTCATTTTCGTATTGAACAAGTTGGTCCTTTACCTGATTTAATTCCTTTACTGTAGCTGTAAAGGCATTTGCAACTTCCTCAAGAAAACTATCAACTTCATCAGGATCATAACCACGAAATTTTGTATTAAATTCTTTATCTAGAATATCTTTTGGAGTTATTTGAGATGCCATTTTCATACCCCATTTTATTGTACAGCAAATCTTATAGCCATTTCATGAAGAGTTGGTACCAAAAAACTTCTTAAAAAGATAATAATCAATATCACAATTAAAGGAGAAAAATCTATACCACCAAACTGTACTGGAAGCATCCTTCTTATAGGACGTAGCACTGGTTCTGTAACTCCATATAAAAATCTTACTATAGGATTATATGGATCAGGATTAACCCAAGACACAAGTGCAGCAATAATTAATACCCACATATAAAAACCAAGCACTACGTCTATAACAGTCGCAAGTGCATTTAGGAAATTACCCAAGATAAACATATATCCTCCTACGTATTTTATCGGGTTATAAAAAATATAATTTATTATCTACTATAAGATTTTAAATTAAAAAAACTAGACCCCTTTTCCAAAAGGACAGATTGGGAAGGTGCATTTTTTACAATTTAGACAGAAACCACCGTGGCCTAAAGCTGCAATTTTATCCCTATTAAATCTTTCACCTATTAATACCCTAGGGAGTACCAAATCTAAAACAGTGCTCTTAAAATACATGCCACAAGCAGGAAGGCCAATAATAGGGATATCATCAATATATGCAATTAAAAACATAGAACCAGGCAAAACAGGGCTACCATATACGATATCTTTTGCTCCCGCATCTCTTATACCAACCCTTGTGACATCATCTGGATCCACAGACATACCACCAGTTGTGATAATGAGCTCCGCTCCTTTAGAAAGCCCCTCTTTTATTGCAGCAGATATCATTTGTTGATCATCTGGAACAATAGATGTATTTATAACCTCTACGTTAAAGGCACTTAATTTCTTAGTAAGAACTGGACCAAAGGCATCTTTTATCCTGCCTTCATATACCTCTTGACCTGTTATTACAATGCTTGCTTTTTTTATAGTCCATGTTTTAATCTTCAATATTCCTTCTACTGATTTAGCTATTTCAACTGCCTTGTTAACAATATCTTTTTTGGCAACAAGAGGTATTGCCCTACAACCTGCAAGGGCTTCTCCTTTTTTAACTACACTATGGGTATGTCTTGTAGAAAGTATTACTTCACCAAGCTTGTTAAAATTAAAAAGTGCATCTACCTCTACAATTAAAAGACCATCTCTTTCTGCATAAAAATTTATCTTACCTTCAACTGGATCTTTATCATAAGAGATACCTTCTCCTGCAATCGCAGATGCCATAAGCCTTGCAGCATCATTTTCGTGTAATTCATCTTCATTAATCTCTATAACAAATATATGATTCTTACCTATTTTTTTTAGCTTTGGAATATCCTCCTCTTTAATAACATGCCCCTTTTTAAACGCAGGGCCCTTTTTACCACCAGCAACTACCTCTGTAAGATCGTGTGGAATAACCATGCCAACTGCGTTATCAACCGCTATCTTCTTTATTGCCATAACTAAACAATACTCCTTTTTCACCTTTTAATCTAATATTTTATAATAAGCCCCATTTGCACATGCTCTACAAATAGGACCTTTTTCTGTCATAATCTCTCTACAGTCTTGTACCCAGTCCCCACAAATTACACATTGCACCCTTCTAATAGGTCTTCCTGGCATATCACCCTCAGGAATACTTACTTTTACACGTTGCACTTTAAAAAGTTCCTCATTACTCATGTGTTTATATGCTTCTTTTTGCCTCTGATATTTATCTTTTATCTCTGGGAAATAGTTTTTTGAAAGCTCTCTCGCCTCTTCTTTAGCAATTATCCTATAGCCTTCAAAACTCTTTGATGAAACAAAGGTCGCTGCCATAATCCCATAGTCTACCCATTTTAGCGATCTTTTCCCAAGGGAACAACCAGTAACACTCTGTATAGCATCTGTAGCGCATCTGTCAATCTCTACAAATACCAAAAATGATTTTCTATCTTTTCCTTTTGGGTCTGAGATACCTAATAGATCTAAACCATACATAGCAAGCCTTACTCCAAGGACTTGTCCTGCACAAAGATGTCCGTGGAGACGTACGGATTCCTCAAGCAATTCATCAAAGTTGTGGGAATCAGAAAATACTCCCATTTTTTTCCACCTTCCAATCTAAAAATTTATATTGGCAAGAATGCCATTTGCTTTATATAGTCAGATAAATAAGACTTGGCAATTTCTTTATAGGAAATTAAGGGATAAATCATGCATACAAGTAATAAAGGTAAAGACCCGTTTGATCCTAAAACGTGGGAAGAATATTTGGCTTCATTTTCAAAAAGGTGTAAATCAGATGC
>Ga0256834_1001833_pt1 | contig 13948 bp, 12 predicted proteins | sample 4281140metaG_FD_190536 | JGI IMG/M metagenome (GOLD analysis project Ga0256834, IMG submission 190536) | Hydrothermal vent microbial communities from East Pacific Rise, Pacific Ocean - 4281-140 | ecosystem: Environmental > Aquatic > Marine > Hydrothermal vents | place: Pacific Ocean: East...
GGTACAGGATATTCATCACTCGCATATCTGAAAAGGCTACCTGTAAATAGGTTAAAAATAGATAAATCATTTATAAATGATATACCAGGAGACTCAGATGATGAAGCACTAGTTAGAGCCATAGTGGCTATGGCTAAAAGTATGCATCTTGGGGTTGTGGCAGAAGGAATTGAGACAAAAGAGCAAGAGCAGTTTTTATTGGATGTAGGATGTCATGTCATGCAAGGATATAGATATAGTAAGCCTGTAGAAGCAAATAAAATAAAACTATAATAAAAGGATAATGATTTTATGGATAAAGAATTTCATCATTTGATGAGAGATCGAGGAGAGATTAGTGTACGGTATGACCCTAAGACAGAAGCAATATGGAGTTACACTAAACCAAATATACGACCGTGTTATAGTGTTGATTTATTAAAAGAATTTAGAGGACTTCAAAGAGATATTATTGATTATTTTAAATGTTATGAGATGAGACCTAAAACACCTATTAAATATCTTGTAAATGCATCTCAAACACCAGAAATTTATAATTATGGTGGGGATTTAAATTTATTTTCTGAATTAATTAAAAATAGAAATAGTGAAAAATTATTTGAATATGCAAAAGTTTGTATAGATATAGTATATTTTAATGCAGTTAATTTAGATTTACCAATTACCACAATTTCTTTGGTAGAGGGTACCGCATTAGGTGGTGGTTTTGAAGGGGCTATTTCATACAATACATGTATTGCAGAAGAGCAGAGTAAAATGGGTATGCCTGAAATTAGATTTAACCTTATCCCTGGTATGGGGGCATATAGTTTTTTGGCAAGATCCGTAGGTGTTAAGACTGCAGAAGAAATTATAGGTAGTGGTAAAATGTATTCTGCTAAAGAACTATATAATATGGGGGTAATTACGCAAGTTGTAAAACAAGGTGAGGGTGAGGAGGCTGTAAATCAATTTATGAAGAGAAACAGTCGTTTATTTAATGGTATGCAAGCACTTAAGGCTGCAAGACAGAGGTATCAACAATTAGACTATGATGAGCTTATAGATATAACTAAAATATGGGTGGAAGCTGCATTACGTCTTACAAAAAAAGATCTTAAAATGATGCAAAAACTTATAGGTGCACAAAATAAAAAGTCTATTAGTAATATGAATATAGTTAGAACAAAACAAGATCGTAGGTTTGAAAAATCAAAAATGGCATTCCCTTTTTCAGATGCTAAAGGAAGAGTTATATCTTTTGAACGAAGGTCTGGTAGAGATCTTCGTTCAAAAGAGGAAGTGACTATTTAAATACTTTCATACAATCCTTTATCATTGCATCTGGTACTGTAGCAATGGTCATAAACTCTGACATTGTGAGTAGTGGATACATAAATGAAATATAATATTTAGGGTCAAGTATTTTTGCTTTCCCATTTTCTATAAGAATAGGGTAGGGAAGCATCGCTGCATTATTTCTACCAATTCTTTGGGTAAATTTACGGGTTCTTTTTCCCAATCGTATACCTATAATTGTAGCACCATTTTTTAATTTCTGAGAGAATACAACTTTGTCATTATTTTTAAGTTTTTCTAATAGATTACTACCTGAAGCTACTTCTACCATATTTTCATATCTTGGCATACCATTCATAAATTGGTATTTTGGTAGTAGTTGAAATTTTAAAGCATCTTTTGAATTTGTTAATCCTTTAAATGCTTGCACCAATCGTATAAGTAGTTTATTAGCATTTTTTTCATCAAAATCACTTTGTAAGAAACCTTTTGCCATATACATAGGGTTTGTGATACTTATATGTTTTTCTTTGCTATCTACAAGTAGACGTAAAGATGACATAAAGCCACGGTTTTCTTTATTTGACATAGCTTGTAGTGATGTATCTGTAAATACAATAGATATAAGGTCTTTTGCTTTATTCACAGGAGTGGTGGCAATTATCTCAAAGCCTGCGGATTTTAGTGTTTTTTGTGCTTTCTCTATAGGTATGAAAGATCCTCTCAAATAAGCAGAAACTTTCCCATTATGTACTTGACCAACTGCTGTATTGCTAGTAGATTTAGATTTTCGAGATTTATCGAAGCTATGTGGTACATAGCCAGGGGGTACACGCTTTGAAAACTTAATACTTCGATCAGTATCTACATTGTATGCTGAAGCACACTTGGTCACCTTTGGTACTGCAGGAATAGTTATTTTTACTATTGAATTGACTACTTTAATATTTTGTACAGAGCCTATTTTTGTAGTAGGTGAAAGAGGCTTTTCCTTAGTTGACTTTGTTATTTTTTTTGGAGATGTTATAGTGTTTTTCTCTTTTTTAGTGGGGATAGCACTTTGAATGCTTTTTACAGGATCATTATTTTTTGATAGTAATGGATTTACATTAGGCACAGACTTCATACCAAGATTAGTTAAAATTTTTGGAATTTCTGTATCAAGTTTTTCAATAAGTTCTAGTCTTGTTTTATCTGTTATGTCAAGGGTATCGGACCAATTATGTAGTCTATACATACCTATAACAACTTTATTGGTACCTTTTCTAATATACATATACATGGTACAAGGAGCAAAAAGACCTGCTTCTGGTCTACCTCCAGGATTATCAAACATATGATATGAGAATTTTAAATGACAAAGAGAATAGGTCCAAAAAGCTGCATAGTCAGAAAGGACTTCTTCCGCATCTGGTGTAGCTTCCATAAAGTTATGATATCCTGCGATAAGATAGCCTTTGTCAATAAATGCAAGTTCAAATGTATTTTGAAATTCATCTATAAAATCATCTATATCTTCAGGTGCATCAAATTCATATTCAAAATTTATCATTCTTTTTTCAGGAAGTTTTTTGTATGGGATAGTAGCTATATGTCCCCCAAGCTCTTGAGCAATAGTCGCATCTAATGCTTTAAAGGTGGCAGCAAATTTATTTCTTACTTCTTCATTTTTAATGCCTAAAATATTTAACATGGTTTCAGGAAGTAGATGTCCTATATATGTGATGTTTTCATCAAGCTTTTTGTGAATCACTACATTAAATGGAGCAAATCCAGCAATGCGAGGATCTATATTAAGTAAAGGTAGAATAGCACTGTCCTTCACAACAGGCATAAAAGAAAGGACATCAAGAACAGTAGATCCATATTTGACTTCATATTGGTCATTTACTCTTTTATGTGGATCTGTTAAATTAAATCCGATACTTTTTAGTTTTTTTTCTACTAAGGTATTATACTCCTTTTCAATACTTCCTTTAAAAGTATAATAAATGGCAAGATCTTTTTTTTCTACAGTGGGTACTTGTGTGGTTGTTTCTTTAGGATTTGTTGAAAAGAGTAGTGCAGGGAAGAGCATAGAAAAAAATATGACTGTGTTTTTGAAGTAGTATTTCATGTACAACCTTTAAATTATATATAAGTATTTTAGCATAAAGTTTATATATATAATAAAAAAAAGTTATAAATTGAGTAAGTCTTGAGTAATGAAGCTACCAAAAGAAAAGGTAACTTCTATAAGTGGGATAGTAAATTATTTTTTTGTAGCTTCTTTAAGCTTGAGGTATTCATTATACTCTTCTAATGAAATTGTTTTAGCGGCATTACTCGCACCATTTGTTATCGTTTTTACAGGAGCACTTACAGCTTTTACAGATGTTGGTGCATCATTAACCACTGTACTTACTGAGTCAGTTGCACTATCGGTAGTCGTTTTTACAGATTTAGTAGCATCATTAGAAAGTGTTTTTGTTGTATCTGTGATATCTTTAGAAATACTAATAGTTGATGTTTTAAGTTCAGTTGTTGCTACATTTGCAGAGTCTTTAAGATCAGTGGTTGTACTTTTTATTGCTTCTCTTGTGTCTGTAGATACATCCGTAGCCACTGTCTTTGCATCAGCAGATGTGTTTACTTCCATTGTTTTTAAATCATCAGACATTTTAACGGTAGAGTCTTTAGCATCAGAACTTACATTTGTTACTGTTCTTTCAGCTGATTTTGTAGTTTCAACTACTCCGTCTTTCATAGCAGTAACAGAGTCTTTAGCATCTTTACTCATAGAAATAGCGGCATCTTTCATATCTTTGAACATATCTCCAAAGCTAAACTCAGCTTGTGCACTTGTTAGTAATGCAGCTACTGCTACAGAAGTTGTTATTATTCTTTTCATCGTGGAACCCTTTTTTAATTATTTTGTGATGAAATAATAGCATAATTTATATTAAATATAACTTAAAGTTATAATATTATTAAATATAAGAATTTGTAAAGATTAAATATGAGATTACTACGTATGTGCGAAGCACAACGTAGTAGAATGTAAAAAAGGGGGGGTGTTATTTTGCGTTTTTAAGTTGCATGTATTCAGCATAGTCATCAGCTGAAATTGTTTTAACAGTATCATTAACATTATCACTTACTGTTTTCACAGAAGTTGTTGCGTCAGTAGAAACTGTTTTAGTTGCATCAGTTACATCTTTAGACACAGATATAGCAGAATCTTTCATATCTTTTGAAGTGATAGTTGCTGCATCTTTCATGTCTTTAGATGTATTTGTAAGTGATTCTTTTGTATCTGTAGAGACTGAAACAACAGTATCTCTTGAATCTTTAGATGTTGATACTTCAGCTGTTTTAAGGTCATCAGACATTTTAACAGTTGAGTCTTTAGCATCAGAACTTACATTCGTTACTGTTCTCTCAGCTGATTTTGAAGTCTCGACAACACCATCTTTCATAGAGATTACAGAATCTTTCGCATCTTTACTCATGCTAATTGCTGCATCTTTCATGTCTTTAAACATGTCTCCAAAGCTAAATTCAGCTTGTACGCTTGTTAGTAATGCTGCAACGATTGCAGACGTGGTAATAAGTTTTTTCATAATTTAATTACTCCTATATAATTAGTTTATAATCAAATTGTAGGCTTTTTTATATTAAACATCACTTAGAATTAATGATACTATATAATATAATAAAAATTATTCATATAAGTTTTAGTATCATTTTGTTCGAGTATTGTGCGTATTTAGCGTTATATTGTAACAAGTCTATACTATAATGATAAATTATATTGAAATTTTGACATTATTTTGATTTATTTTGTATATGATTACAGTTAAGAATAATTATGAAGGTTGAATCGATGAAATTTTTTTTAATAATATGTGTATTTTTTTCTCAAATAGTAGTTGCAGAAGAATATTCTCAGGCAAATAGAATATTAGATATGCAAAAAATGGCACATGCCATGCAAGATATACAGTCTGGTTTTTTCTATAATAATTTAGATATCGTTACAGCAGGTGTAAAAGATTTAAAAGAGACTGTTATTAAGATAGGACCTACCAAAGCAGAAAAGACAACCAAAGATGTCTATGAAAAGTGGATGAACAATGCTACTGTAATGACAGGCAGAACACAGAAGAGAATACAGAAGTATTCGGAAACGATGTTAGAGCGTTTTCAAGAGGGTGATGTAAAGCAAGCTTTAAATGTATATAATAGAATCAGTGCGGAATGTATGAAGTGTCATACAAGTTTAAGAAAATGGTAAGGTTTACAATGAAAAAAAGTATATTTATAGGTTTAATACTATCATTATATGTTTCTGCAACTGAAATAGATTCAACTTCAAGTGCAAAAGCACATCATGCAATAAAATTGACGGGTACTGTTGTGTCAGATGGTCAACAGATGATTGGTTCTAGGTTTATGGGCTATGTAAAGAAAGTTTTTGTAAAAATTGGTGATAAAGTCAAGCGTGAAGATGATCTTTATGAGATTGAGTCTGCAGAGTTCGATATGATGAAAATGCAGGCAGACTTAATGTTAGAACAATCAAAAACCATGGTAGACGTTTGGAGAACTAAACTCAAAAGAGTTAATGACAAAAAGAGACGTTTGAGTTTTGATTATAAACATAACAATAAAATTGACTTTTTTGATTTAGCAGATTTAGATGCACAGGCGGCAAATGCAGAGACGATGATTGAATCTATGCAAATTATGGTTAAAGAAGCAACAATCCGTGCCAAGCAGATGGCAAGTACATATAGTTATATTAAAATGAAAGCACCATCAGATGGTATTGTTGTAAAAAGAAATATTAGAGTAGGTGACATGGTTATGCCAGGTATGCTTACTATATTATTAGTAGATATGGAAAGTTTGGAGATTGATGTTTCTATTTCTGAAAGTATTATTACTAAGGTACATGTGGGTCAAAAGGTTTCTGTTGAAATACCATCACTTAAGTATAAAACGGAAGGTACTATTCATGCTATCGTACCAGATGCTAATCCTATGACACATAAAATTAAAATGCGTATACGATTTAATACAGAAAAGCAAAATATTTTCCCAGGGATGTATGCCAAAATTAGTATTTAGTATGAAATATACTTGATATATATCAAATATAACTCTTTATTTAAATGATATGATTATAGATATAATCTTAAAGGAGAATAAATGAAAAAGATATTGCTAATTACAGCATTGGTAAGTACGGTGCTTTTTGCCCAAAGTGAGGCACGACACTTGGATAGAATGAAAAATATGCAGGAGATGGAAGTTGCAATGGCAACCATCCAAAAAGGTTTTCTTTTTAATAATGTCAATGTTGTGAAAAATGGTGTAAAAGATCTTAAGAGAACAGCATCTTTTACAGATTCTTTTATTAAGCCAGGTATTTCTAAAAAAACAGGTGTAAATACACTATTATATGCTAAAAACCAAACGGAGAGCATTACTATGCTAGCTAATGAGATTTTGGTTGCTTTTGAAAAAGGTGATCAATATGCTGCTGCAAATGGCTATCTTATGGTATTGAGCAAATGTTTATCTTGTCATAAAACTGTAAGATCCTGGTAACTTTATCTTAGCAAAAGAGGAGTTTCTCTTTTGCTATTTTTTATACGCACAGTAACACTAGGCACTTCAACTTCTTAATCTATGAAAAATTCATTGTTTTTGTAGTCTTAATATATTATAATTTATAATCTAAAATTAAAGAGGATTGTAATGAAAAATATATTGAAAACTGGATTGTTCATGGCTGTAGTCATGAGCGACTTGATAGGTGTAGAGCCAGTAGTGAAAGCATCTACTGAAACGACAGAGAAACAATCTGTGATTGTCTATACTATAAAAGGCGATGTTGAAGAAAAGTTTAATAAGATGATGTCTGAACAGCTTAAGGAGATAGGCTATTTAGCACCAGATCCACGTAAGGGTGTGAATGATGTTTATCATAAACAGTATGGTTCAACAACTTTAGATTCACTTGCATTTATGACGATTGTTGAAAAAAAAGCAATTAAGCCTCTACTCAACATTGACCCAAGTATTTCAGCATTTAGTCCTTTTAATCTTCTTAGTTATAAACATAAAGATAAAAATGAAACAATTATTTCTCACCTTATGCCAGAAGCAGTGTTTGATATGCTTGGTACTACCAATCAAGAGGTTAAAGATAGTTATACAAAAAGTATGAAAAAAATAGATCTACTTGTAGTGAAAAACTTCTCTGATGCAAAGATTAGTTATGGTACTTACACTAAAACGGCAGAAGATACAATGATGAATTTTGAATATGAGTTTAAGAGACCAAAGAAATTAGTAGATTTTGTAGATGAAATACAGGAAAAAGTAGAAGATACTTTTGTAGATAAAGGCTATATCATGGCTGGCTTCTTTAACTTTAAAGAGTCATTTGATGGTTCAAAACTACTTCCTCAAATGGATGAGTTCTGGACGTTCTCTCTTTGTCACTTCAAATACTCATATGCATTCTTTGATAATGAAGGAGCACGACCAGAAGCTGCTGTCTTTGCACCATGCACCATGTATATGTATATTCAAAAAGATACCAACAAACTAGTCGTTGGTATGCCAAGACTTCAAAACTGGTTAAGTATGTTCAATGTCACAGATAAAGGACGTATAGAGGCGAATCAAAAGCTAGACAATGAGATTATTGAGATTTTTAAGGGTATGGGCTTTAAAGAGGTTGAGTCTACTAAGTTTACACCAATAAAATTATAATTTCATAAGGAGTTTAAAATGGCAAGTGTATTATTACCATTGGCAGAGGGCTTTGAAGAAGTAGAAGCAGTAGGACTCATAGATACCATGCGTCGTGGTGGCATAGAAGTACGAGTAGTTTACTTGGAAGATGAGCTACATGGTGCACTTGTCACTGGAGCCAACGGCATTACAATTCAAGCAGACATGTCTATAAAAAATGTCATTACTGAAGACTTTGACATGATGGTACTCCCTGGTGGATGGGGTGGTACGTATGCCTTAGCTGAAAACAAACGTGTTATAGAACTGGTTCAAGAGTTTAAAGAAAGTAAAATAATTGGGGCTATGTGTGCAGCACCTTTTGTACTGAAAAAAGCAGGGGTACTTGGTAATGACTATACTTGCTACCCTGGAGCCAAAGATGAGATAGACCATCCAGGATACAGAGATGATTTGAAAGTAGTCGTTGATGGCAATGTCATGACTTCACAAGGCCCTGGAACAGCAGTTTGCTTTGGACTGGCTATTGTTGAGCGTCTTGTAGGTAAAGTGTCTATGCAGGCTGTAAAAGATGGGATGTTGTTAGACTATTGTTAAGCTTTTTACTATTAAGTCATAAATGGTGAGATATGCTACCCCTTAGGCAAGTGAAGCGTATCTAAATGCTTTTCACCCATGCAGTCATTGCCTCATGTGCTTGTGGATTTGGGGCATCCATAAAACTCACTACAAAAGTATCTTTATATTCTAATACACCTATGGAACGTGGTCGTAATGCCATCATAGAAGCATTAGGCAGTTGTTTCCCAAAACAGAAGATGATATTTTTAGCATCTAAAATAGCTTCATTAATCTCACCATCAGCTAAACCTTTAGTATGTGTATAGTGATCAAAAGTAGCAATGTATGTAGCAATAGGATGTGCATCTATTTTTGCTTTTAAGGCATCTAATATCTGATATACGGTCATGTAATCAATGTCACTTTTTTGAATGATTAGCTCATTTACAGGGTATTTTTCGAGTATAGTTGAATGCTTCATATTATTCCATAATATTATATTTTTCATAATAATATCTTATTAATATAAATCATTGCTGTAAACATGAGAATTGCTTATTTTTTGGTAAAAGAGTTGAGGTTTTTTGTCAAGGTAGTATTATGGCTATATTTTTGTAGTTTGAGTTTATTTAGCTTTTAGTAGTTATTTCCACTGAAGTGAGTATCATCTTTATGTTGAATTACAAAAAGAAGTTTTTACATTCATACTAAATGAAAACTATAAGCCATTTGCTTCAGCGATGCTGTGCATAGGGTTATGGTAAATAGTTCAAAATGATTTTATGCTATGATGCGAAAAATAAACCTACAGGAAAACCCAATGCAACAACCATGCCACTGCAAAAGCCAAAAAACATTCTCACAATGTTGTGAGACCTTTTTACGTGTGTTGGAAGTACCTAGTACAGCCTTGGAGTTGATGAGGTCACGTTACTCTGCGTATTGTCTGGGTGATGTAAACTACCTACAAGCTACTACCCATGACCATACATGGACGGACGAAGAACTAAAGTTCATACAAGACTGGGCAGACAATAGTACTTGGCAACACCTAGACATAGTGGACTCTGATGAAGATATGGTAGAGTTTAAAGCATATTACATCTTTGAAGGTAAACAACACATGCACCATGAAAAGTCTACTTTTTTAAAGGTCAATGATATGTGGAAGTATGTGGATGGTGAGATATATGAAGACAAGGTAGAGTTTTTACGTAACGGAGCTTGTATTTGTGGCTCTGGTGATAAATATAAGCGTTGTTGTTTCAAGAAGCTTAGTAAATAAAACTACACTTTATTCTTTTCGGCTATCCACTGAGACATGTACTTTGTACTCATCATGCTATGGTGTTTGAGCATAGCTCCTGTGAAGTTGTTTAGTCGGTGTTGTGTTAAGTTCTCTTCCGTAGAGAGTATCTTCTCTATGAGACTAACACTTAGTTTTTTAGCATCGTAATGTGCATGTAAAAGTGCAGTACCGTTCTTTTGTGCTTCTGTCCATGCTTCTTCATCTGTATAAAGATTTACTGCTGCTTCTACAAATGCCTCAATATCATCAGCCACAGCACCTCCCCAAGGTTCATCTTTGTACATGCCTTCGCTACCCATAGAAGTAGTAAGGCTAGGTGTTTGCATCATCATAGCATCTAAGAGTTTCCCTTTGATGCCTGCACCAAAGCGTATGGGTGCTAGACAGATGCGTGAGGCTTCCATGACTTCAAAAGCATTTTCTGTCCAACCCTTGATGTGAAAACCTGTTTTGGGGTTGTGCAAGGCTGTGGCTTTTGGTGGTGGGTAAGAGCCATAGATGTGTAGTTCTGCTTTGGGGAGTTGTCTACGTATGAGTGGCCAGATTTGTTGTAGGTACAAAATCACATCCCAGTTGGGAGCATGTCGAAAGTTACCTATGGTCATGAAGTGTTGACGTTCAGAAAAAGACTTTGTTGTTTTGGGGCATTTTGCTAAGTCTACTATGAAAGGCAGATGGTGCAGTAAAGAGGCATCTACTTTAAAAGTCTCTATGAGTAACTCCATTTCATAAGAGGAGATGATGAGAGAGATGTCAGAACGTAAAATGGCTGCTATCTCACGTTTGGCAAGGCTAGAGTACAAATCTTCTTGAGTCATGTCTCGTCCTGCCTTATGGGCTTGGTGCCGAGCATTACGTAGACACTGTAAGTCTTCGGTATCTAGAATCTTCAGTGCGTTAGGGCAGTTCTTTTCTACTCTCCATCCGAACTGTTCTTCCATCATAAAACGATCAAAGAGTACGATGTTTGGTTGATAGGCTTTTATGTAGGTATCGAAACTATCACAGTTAAGGGCGATGCGTTTAGAACTGATGCCCTCACTTTCTAAGTCTATGGCGTGCTCTGACTCTTGTGCAGGGGTTGCAAACTCCACTTGCCAACCTTGTGCTTTAAAAAGTCGTAAGATGGACATCATGTGAGAGCCAGCGGCAGATGAATTTGGCTCAGGCCAGACATATCCTATAATGAGTATTTTTTTAGTGATGTGTTTGTCCTGTATATATGAATTTTAACAAGCTATTTGCTATAACGTTGTTATCTAAAATGCTTCGATGGGTTAGGGAACGGTTAGGGTCTAGCTCTGCTCCTATGCATACGATTCCTTTTCCTCCAATTTTAACATAAATTTCAATCAAATTTTACCTAAGCTTTGCTATATTGGAATCAATATACGCAAAAGGTTATGCATGTCAGAAGAACCCAAAGTAAAACCACAGTTTACCCACCTCCACCTTCATACCGAATACTCCATGCTTGATGGGGCAAACAAGATAAAAGCACTCGCAAAAAAGATAAAAGAACAGGGTATGACATCTGTTGCTATGACGGATCATGGCAATCTCTTTGGTTGTATAGACTTTTACAATACCATGCGTAAAGAGGGCATAAAACCTATCATTGGTATGGAAGCGTATGTGCATAACCAAGAAGAGCTTGATGACAAGTCTGTACGTCAGCGTTTTCACCTTTGCTTGTATGCTAAAAATGATGTGGGATATAAAAACTTGATGTATCTTTCTTCTCAGGCATATATAAAGGGCTTTTACTATTACCCTCGTATCAACTGGGAGTTACTTAAAAACAACAGTGAGGGGCTTGTGTGTTCAAGTGCATGTTTACAAGGTGAGGTTAACTGGCAGTTAAACCTAAGTGAACGTAACATTAAGTTTGGTGCAAAGGGCTATGATGAAGCTAAAAAAGTTGCCTTGCGTTATAAAGAAGTGTTTGGCGATGATTTTTACTTAGAGCTTATGCGTCATGGAATTGGAGATCAACATCGTATAGACAAACAAATCATACAACTCTCACAAGAAACTGGCATCAAGATAGTAGCAACTAATGATACACACTACACAGAACAAAAAGATGCAGATGCCCATGAAGCTTTTATGTGTATCGCGATGAATAAACTTTATGATGATCCCAATCGTTTACGCCACTCAGTACATGAGTTTTATGTAAAGTCACCTGAACAGATGGCAGAGCTTTTTGCAGACATACCTGAAGCACTTGAAGCTACTCAAGAGATAGCAGACAAATGTAACTTAGAGATAAAACTAGGCGATCCAACACCCCCTAACTTTAAATTTGCCAGAGAACGTGCAAAAGAGTCAGGTATAGAACTTCCTCATCCTGATGTAGAGTACTCGTTAGAAAATGACATTGTACTTTTTGTAGAAGAGTCTAAACGTGGGTTAGAAAAACGTCTTAAAATAGTTCCTGAAGACAAACATGAAGAGTACAGAGACAGACTTCAAGTGGAGATGGATATCATCAATAACATGAAGTTCCCTGGGTATATGCTCATCGTATGGGACTTTGTGGATGCTGCTAAAAAGATGGGCATTCCTGTAGGCCCAGGACGTGGGTCTGCGGCAGGGTCACTTGTGGCTTTTTCACTAGAGATTACCGACATTGACCCTATGCTTTATGGTTTACTGTTTGAGAGATTTCTTAACCCTGAACGTATCTCTATGCCAGATATCGATATGGATTTCTGTCAAGCACGTCGTCAAGAGATACTAGACTATGTGGTTGACAAGTATGGGCGTGTGAATGTGGCACAAATCATTACCTTTGGTAAGCTCCTTGCAAAAGGTGTCATACGTGATGTGGCACGAGTACTTGATATGCCGTATTCTAAGGCTGATGCGATGGCTAAGCTCATACCTGATGAACTTGGCATTGACCTTAAAGGCTCTTATGAGAAAGAGCCAAAAATAGCCGAACTTTTAGAAGCTGACCCACAAGCTAAACGTACATGGGAGTATGCCTTAGCTCTTGAAGGGCTAAACCGTAATGCTGGTACACATGCTGCAGGTGTGGTGATAAGCAATGAACCTTTATGGCAAAAAACACCACTCTTTAAGCCCACAGGGCTAGATACTTTAGCAACGCAGTACTCTGGTAAATATGTTGAAGATGTAGACTTAATCAAGTTTGACTTCTTGGGGCTTAAAACATTGACCGTCATAGAAGAAGCACTACAACTTGTAGAGCGTCGTTATGGTAAACGTATTAACTTTGTGGAAGAGAACATTGAAGACCCCGAGGTATATCAGTACATCGGTTCAGGTGATACCTTAGGGCTTTTTCAAATAGAGTCTGCAGGTATGCAAGACCTAGCTAAAAAGCTCAAACCAAATGGTTTTGAAGATGTCATCGCGATGCTAGCCCTTTATCGTCCAGGACCTATGGAGTCTGGAATGCTAGATGACTTTGTGGAGCGTAAACATGGACGACAAAAGATTACCTATGCTTTCCCTGAACTTGAGCCTATACTCAAACCTACTTATGGGGTGATTGTCTATCAAGAACAGGTCATGCAGATAGTACAAACCATCGGTGGATTTAGTCTTGGTGGGGCGGACTTGGTAAGACGTGCAATGGGTAAAAAAATAAAATCAGAGATGGACAAGCTCCAAGGGGAGTTTGCCGATGGTGCGGTAAAAAAAGGTTTTGACAGACAAAAAGCCTTTGATTTGTTTGATCTCATTGTAAAGTTTGCAGGGTATGGTTTTAACAAATCACACTCAGCAGCCTACGCGATGATAACCTTTTATACTTCTTACTTAAAACACTACTACCCTACAGAGTTCATGGCTGCCATCTTGACTCTAGAAAAAAACAACACCGATAAAGTAGTCAAGTATGTAGATGAAGTAAAAAAGATGGGAATGAAACTTCTCCCCCCTGACATTAATAAATCGGGGCTTGTATTTGAAGCACGTGAGATTGATGGTGAAGAAGTGGTTATGTTTGGTATGGGTGCATTAAAAGGAGCAGGTGAAATCGCTATCAACACGATGCTTGAAGCCAGAGAAGAGGGT
>Ga0256834_1001835_pt1 | contig 13936 bp, 12 predicted proteins | sample 4281140metaG_FD_190536 | JGI IMG/M metagenome (GOLD analysis project Ga0256834, IMG submission 190536) | Hydrothermal vent microbial communities from East Pacific Rise, Pacific Ocean - 4281-140 | ecosystem: Environmental > Aquatic > Marine > Hydrothermal vents | place: Pacific Ocean: East...
CATTCACGCGCTTCGTCTAATTCTTTAAGTGTTTGCTCTAGTAATTTATGTTCTAAATCTGGGTTATTTGAAATTAGTTTTTCGATCATATTTTTGGGCATATGGCAAATTTGGACTTTTGAAGCCGATTCTGCGCAAAAATTATTACTTAGTGAAAATAGACGACCAATAAAATCTGGTGCAAATTGAAGTCCAACAACTTGTTGGCGTCCATCTTCTAGCATTTTTGAGAGTTTAATAATTCCGCTCATTATTGTTGCGTAAGATTTAATTGGCTCACCATCTGAAATAAGTTCAACCCCAACCTCATGGTAGGTTTGGTGGGTATATTTTGATATTTCGTTAAGCTCAGAAATACTTAAAGTTCCACAAATTCCACGATGTCGAACTTTACAAGTTTGGCATGTTTTTGGAATGTTTGGGTTATTTTTATCCAAGTTTATTTCCACATCATTATTGTAGTATCTTTTAACTTAAAGTGATCATAAAGCATTAAATCAAGATAAGCGAGTAGATTTTTCTTTATAATATTTGATACATATCAAGGCAAATATTTTGAAATTACCGTAGTTTGTGGGTGAAGTGGGGTATTGCAAAAAAGGAGTTATGGATATGATTAAAGATATTTTGGTTTATCTTGAGGGTAATGGCGAGGATAAAGTTCGCCTTGCTTATGGCGAGTTAATTGCAGGTTCTCATAGGGCTTTTTTAACAGGGATTTATTTGAATTTTTTACCTGATACTATTTATGTTAGTGGTGGCGGAGTTTTGCCTATGGGCAATGCTATTTCATCTATGCAAGAAAAAGCAATGAATGATGGAGATGAGGTTGAAAAAAAACTAACTAAACAATTAGATAAGTTGGATTTAAACTCTGAGCTTCGCCGGTTAGATTTAACTTATGCGCAGGCTGCTTTTGAATTAACAAAAGAGGCGCGAGCCGCTGATTTTATGATTGCTACGCGTCCATATAATCATGAAACTGCTTCGCCTGAATTGTTAGAGGCAGTTTTGTTTAACTCAGGAAGGGGCTGTTTGTTTGTTCCGCCTGCAATAAAACCAAATGGCGCGATAGATAAAATTGTTTTGGCTTGGAAAAATACCGAAGAAACCGCGCGTGCGGTTTCAAATGCCATGCCTTTAATGGTTGCGGCTGGTAAGGTGGTGATTGCGATAGTCGATGAAAAAAGTAAAAATAAAAATAAAGAGTTAGTTGCTATGCCAGCAGCTGATATTGCGAGACATTTAAACAGGCATGGAATTGACGTTGAAATTAGCCATATTGATGGTTTTTCAAACGTTAGTGAAGCATTGTTAAATGAGGTAGAAAAAGTTAATGCAAAAATGTTGGTAATGGGTGGTTATGGTCATTCTCGTTTTCGCGAATGGGTTATGGGGGGTGCAACACGAGATGTGTTAAGTGACGCCCAAATACCTGTTTTTATTAGTCACTAAAAATCAAACATTTTAGGAGTGTGGTTATGAATAATCTACCTAAAAGCTTTGTTCATGTTAAATTAGAATTAGCGCGCGAGAGAGAGCACCCAGTTGGTGACACCGAGCATGGATATGATATTTTAGTTCCGTTATTAGCTGATGGAACTATTGATGTTGAGTTAGCAGCAAAATATAGCGAGAATTGTCGTGTGAGGCGTTTTCGTCGTAATGAAAAAGATAAGGTTGGGAAATTATTGCAAAATCCTGATGGAAGTTTTTATATTGATTATGACGAAACTAGAAATGATGATGATGAAAAAACTTTTAACTTTGAATTTGAACATTTTGTACGTGGTGAATATGTTTCAATCAAAGAAGACGATGGAATAATGCATCCATTTTTGGTGATGAATGTAAGCGAGATATAATTTTATTATGGTGTTTCTTTTTAAGTGTTTAAGGAGCAAGGGTTAGCGGTTTTTCATCTTTTGTTGTTTCTTTTATTTCTTCATTTATGATTGTTATATTGCTTTGTGGTATTTGCCATTTAAAGGCGTCTAATTTTCCATTTAATGGAGAAATTGGCTCCCATTCATCAGAGTGGATAGAATTTGCAACCCATGTTGCATCGCGCGGGGCGGTTATTGCGCGGCTTAACCAATTGCGGCTTTTGCCTGTTTCATTTAAACCCTCTTCAATCTTCGCCATTAAAACGCAAATAGCTTGTGTTGGGTTATTATCAATAAAATCAGCCAAAATATCTTTTGCATATGTCCATTCATAGGCGTTTGCCGCGCTTTGTGCTAAAAGAATTGCCGCAGTTTGCTCTTTTGGTTTTTCGCTTAATAATTCTTTTGCGCGTTTTAATTTTTCAATCGCTGCCGCGCCAGATTGTGCATTGATATAAAGCGTGCCAATATGGGGGTGCTTTGTTGCATTAAATACTCTTTTTAAAAGTGAAGAGCTTTTTCTGATTTGATTTTTATTTATTAAAATGTGAGCGGCAATAAGTGCGGCTGGCACAAAATTGGGGGATAATTTAAGTGCGGCATTTGCATGAAGAAATGCTTTATCTGGGTTGGTCTCTTCATTTTTTTGTGCAATTGCAGTGTTTAATATAGTGCGTTTTCTTTGAATTTTATCACGCTCTAATTTGTTTGGAAATTTTTTTAAAGTGATAAGTTTAAGCGCGTCTTCAAAATTTTCATTTTTTGTTAAATCATCAAAAACTGCCGTTTTTGCCCAAGTGCTTTTTGGCTCGATTGAAAATGCCTTTTTTGCGAATGTTATTGCAACATCGTCTCTTTTTTGTATTTTTGCTTGTTCAAAAAGACCGTTTAGTGCCGCTTGAGCGGTTTTTTCGTCAGAAATTAAAGCTTTATAATGTTCGGCTGCTTGTCCTAAGTCGCCTAAAGCTAAATTTGCTTTTGCTTCAAGTAATTTTGCCGCGCCGTTTTTTTCTAGGCGAGATTTTGCTTCTTTTGCCAATTTAAGCGCATTTATATTATCCCCCGCTTGAAGAGCAATAAAACCATCACTTAATGCTTGAGTGCCAATATTTTTGCGTCTTTGGGCATTAAGTTTAGCTAGTTTTTTTGGTGTTTCAATTATTCGTCTAATGATTGCCCAAATGGCAATGGATATAATTATTAAAGCAATAAGGGCAAATATGCTTGCACCAAGTCCTGGCTGCATACGATATCCGCCAACATCAATTGTTAAAGTTCCAGGCAAAGAAATAAGCCAAGCACCAGCCATACTAATAATCAAAGAAAGCGCAATGTAAAATATTAGTCTACTCATTTTAATTTACGCTTTCATTTATCGATTTATTTTTGATGTTTTGAATAAAACTTTGAACGTTAGCAAAAGAATTTATTTTTTTACCAACATCGCCAACAGCTTCTTGCATTGGAGTTGGAAGAGAATTTATTAAATCATTTGCTTTTATAAAATCTTGTTTTTCTAGTGCTTTTTCAATCTGTGCAACTATTGCGCTTGGGTTATTTCCATCAATTTCTTTTGTTGGTCTAAGTGCAATAAGTGATTTTGCTTTATCTGTTAAACTTTCTTGCCAGCTTGCCCCCTCAATTTTTGGGCTTGCTGAGAGAATGTTGGGGATTTTAGCAGAAAATTCATCTATAATGATTTGTGGATTATCAAGACCATCAATAGATAATTTGTTTATTTCTTTTGATATTTTAATGTCAGGCACAATAATCTTTAACTCTATTAAAATTGATTTAAAAGATTTTCCATTAGAAATTGCACTTTCAAATTTTGAAATGATTAGAGGTAATTGCGTGTTTGTTTGTTGTATGATTGGGGGGGTGGGCGTAGTGTTTGCTGTTTCTAGGGTGATAAACTTTTGAGTTAAAGCGTCAATATTTTTTTCTAATGTGTTAATTTGTGCCTTTTGTAAGCCAATATTATTATTGATAGCGTTTATTTGATCGGTAAGTTTAAGTGTGTCTTGTTTTAGAGGGGTGAAAAGAGAGGTAAAATCTTTTGTTTCTTCGTTTATGTCCCCTAATGATATGGCAGTTAGGCGCTCATCTAAAAGTTTAAGCTGGTTGTTTATTTTGCTTAAATTAACAGAGTCAAACTGGTTGGTTTGCTCTAAATTTTTTGCCAAATTAGTTTTAAGATTACTAACTTCTTTTTTTAAATCTGAGAAGATTTGGCTTTGTGTATTTTTTTTTGTGTCAAGCCGTTCGTTAATAGTGTTTAGGTTGTTTGTAATATTATTATTTTGAGATTTTAATTCGCTGATTTGTTTGTTTAAATTTGAGTTTAAGCCTTCAAAATCAATTAATTTTTGGTTTAGATTTTTTATTGCAATAGAATTTTGAGAATTTTGTTCTGAGATTTGGCTAATGGGTGCAATTTGTTTGTTATTTTGTGGCCAAAAACCGCTTTGGGCAAGTAAAAAAACCGCTCCAACACCCAAAATAGCACCACCAAGTGAACCTAAAACTATTGAGGATAGCTGAAAATTTGCAGGTTTCTTTTGTATTTTTTGTTTTAATTTTTTTGTATTTTTTGCTTTATTTGCCTCTAAATCAATGATTGGCGGTTTAATGGTGCCGGATTTTTTTTCAGTCATTTTTTAAAATCCTTAATTGATTAGGAGAAAAAGAAAATATCTTCTTTATTTAAGTGAAGTTATAATTTTTATCAATGTTTTTCGTAAGGGTTTTAGCTATCATTTAAGGCATGATTGCAAAATAACATAGCTTGCTTTACTAGCAATGAAATGATGAAAGCATATTTAGCATGGGCAAACAAATGCGCAGTTTAATTTTGGGGATTGAAACAAGTTGTGATGAAACCGCGGCTAGTGTTGTTGAAATTGATGAAAATAACAGGGGTAAAATTTTATCAAATATTGTGCGATCGCAAATAAGTGAACATGCTCCATTTGGCGGAGTGGTGCCAGAATTAGCGGCGCGCGCCCATGTTTTATATCTTGATGATATAATTAAAAGAGCGTTAAGTGAGGCAAATGTTGAATTAAATGATATTGATGCAATTGGCGCGACTGCGGGACCGGGTTTAATTGGTGGGGTTTTAGTTGGTTTAACTAGTGCAAAGGCAATTTGCGCCGCTCTTAACAAGCCGCTTATTGCTATTAATCATTTAGAGGGGCATGTATTAACCGCTAGATTAAGCGATGAGGTTAAATTTCCCTATTTAATTTTGTTGGTTTCGGGTGGGCATAGCCAATTTATTGAAGTCAAATCTCTTGGAGATTATGAGGTTTTAGGAACCACGATTGATGATGCTTTGGGTGAGGTTTTTGATAAAACCGCAAAAATGCTTGGTTTAGCTTATCCTGGGGGGCCTGAGGTTGAAAAACGTGCGAAAAATGGCGATGAAAATCGGTTTAATTTTCCAAAGCCATTATTAAAAGAAAAACGGCTTGATTTTTCTTTTTCTGGTTTAAAGACTGCTGTTCGTTTAACGGCGGAAAAAATATCACCTCTTGATGAGCAAGATGTAAATGATATTTGCGCTTCATTTCAAAAAACTATTGTTGATATTTTAAGCGCTAGAACAAAAGATGCGCTTGATATTTTTAAACAAAAACATAAAAAAGAAGAAATACGTTTGGTTATTGCTGGTGGGGTTGCAGCAAATAAAAAAATTGCTCTAGGGTTAGAAAAAGTCGCAAAAGAAAAAGGGGCAACTTTAATTGTTCCGCCAATTTCGCTTTGTACTGATAATGGGGTTATGATTGCTTGGGCGGCGGGCGAGAGACATTTAAAAAATATATCACATGAGTTAGACTTTGCGGCTCGTCCGCGTTGGCCTCTTGACGAAGAAAATATGAAGGTTTGAAGAAATGAGCGAAAAAATAACAATCATTGGCGCGGGAGCATGGGGTAGTGCATTGGCGCAGGCTTGTGCTTTGGCAAAAAACGAAGTTTCTTTAATTTGTCAATTTCAAAAAGATGCGAACGAGATAAACAAAACTCAAAAAAATAAAGAATTTTTGGGTGAGCAGATTTTATCGGATAAAATAACTGCTTATGCCGATTATGAGCAGGTAAAAAACGCTTCAATTGTGCTTATGGTGGTGCCAGCGCAAGTGACATCTTTAATTTTAAAGGCAATTCCAAGTGGATATTTAGACAATAAACCAGTTTTATTATGCGCTAAGGGTTTAGAGGAAAAAACGCTTTTTCGACAAAGTGAGATTTTAGAAAATTTAGTGCCACTTGCAAAAACAATGGTGCTTAGCGGGCCTAGTTTTGCAAAAGATGTTGCAAAAGGTTTGCCAACTGCAATTACACTTGCGGGCAAAGACAAAAAAGAGAGTAAACAGGTTGCTTTATCTTTAGCTAGTGCTACTTTTCGCCCTTATATTAGTGATGATTTAATTGGGGTTGAATTGGCTGGAAGTTTAAAAAATGTTTACGCGTTGGCGTGTGGTGCGGTTGATGGTGCGGGGCTTGGGCTTTCTGCTCGCTCGGCGCTTATTGCGCGCTCTTATGCTGAAATGAGGCGAATTATTTTGGCGTTTGGTGGGCAGAGTGAAACGCTTGGATCACTCGCAGGAATTGGCGATTTAACTTTAAGTTGCACATCGAACCAATCACGCAATTATTGGTTTGGTCAGCAATTGGGAATGGGCAAATCGGTTGAAGAAATTAAAGCAAGCGGGGCAAAATTAGCTGAAGGGGTAATTAGTGCGCCAGTTGCTAAAGCTTTGGCAAAAACACACAATATAGACGTACCGCTTATTGATGCAGTAAATGCTTTGTTAGAGGGGGATATTGATATTAAACAAATTGTTATTTCTCTTATGAGGCGACCACTTAAGGAGGAGGGTAAATAATGTTATTTATTATTGAAGCAATCGACAAAAAAGACAGTTTAAAAATTCGCCTAAATACGCGTCCAAAACATTTAGAATATTTAAAAACTCTAGGAAATGATGTAGTTTTAGCTGGACCTTTTTTAGATGGAAATGAAAAACCAAATGGCTCGCTTATTATTGTTAAATCTTCTAGTTTAGAGGTGGCAAAAGAGATGGCTAAAAATGATCCTTATAATGAGGCAGGATTATTTGAAAGTGTGAAAGTTAGAGCTTGGCTTTGGGCTGTTAATAAACCAGAAAATATAGAATAATTTTGCCTTACTAACGTCATAAAAATAAGCTTAGTTTTAAAGATATTATCTTTGGGAGCAAAAAAATGGGCTTTTTTAAATCACTTACATTGTTAATTGGCGCAGTAATTTTAGCTGTAGGAGTTGGCTCTTCTGGTTATTTTGTTGCGGAGGGTTTAATTAGCTCGCGTGAGCCAATTCGAATTGTAACGGTTAAAGGGCTTAGCGAAAGAGCGGTTAAAGCAGATCTTGGTTTTTGGCCAATTCAATTTACAAGCGCTGGTGCTAATTTAGAAGAAGCGCGAATTAAATTAGAGCAAAGCGAAAAACAGGTTCGCTCCTTTTTAGAAAAATTTGGTTTTTCAAATGATGCTATTAAAACCCGCAATATTATGGTGCGAGATAAAGCCGCTGGATATAACAATAATAATGTAAATAGTGAGTTTCGATTTATTTTAACTCAAGATTTATTGGTTAGCTCAAGAGATGTTGAAGCGCTTGCAAAGGCATCTCGATCTATTTCTAGTCTTTTGCGCATGGGGGTTGTTTTTTCATCAGATGCTTATTCTGCTGGGCCTTCTTATATATTTACGGGCATCGCAGAACTTAAAGGTGAGATGCTTAGCGAAGCAACAAAAAGAGCGCGCGAAGCCGCACAAAAATTTGCAACAGAATCGCAATCAAAAGTTGGGAATATTAAATCAGCAAATCAAGGGGTTTTTCAAATCTTGCCCGCGGTATCTATTCCTGATGAGCGAAGCGAAAAACAAATTGATAAAAAAGTTAGAGTTGTTTCAACCATTACATATTTTTTGGTTGACTAATTTCATTTGACTTAAGCCCATTAAAAGTGCAAATATTTTTCATATTAAAGCTGGTGTCTGATTCTTAAAAAAGGAAAAGATATAATAGGGAATATGGTGAAGCTTACTCAAAAGAGAGCTAATTCCATAACTGCCCCCGCAACTGTAAAATGATGAGTTCTTTTTATTTACCACTGATATTTTTATATCGGGAAGGTTAAAAGAGCGAAATAAGACATCATTAAGTCAGGAGACCTGCCAGTTTTTAGTCGAGCAATTTTGCTCTTTTAATCACTACACGGAGGGTGTTAGGAAAATGAATATTATTACACGAACTAAATCTATTGATATTTCTCAAACTAGTTTGGGGCAAAAAATTATTGCTGGCTTTTTAGCGTTGTTTATTGGATTGGCGCTAATTTATGGCACTGGCATGGTGCAAAATATGGCTGTGCATAATGGTGCGCATGATACACGCCACGCTATTGGCTTTCCTTGTCATTAGTATAATTGCCACTAAATTTTTGAGGATTTAATAATGGAACTTTTTAAGCGAATTTTTTTCGCTGCAATGCTTAGCGGCGTTGTAGCTGGGCTTGTTTTAGCGATTGTGCAACAATGGCGAGTTGTGCCGCTTATTTTAGAGGCTGAAACTTATGAAATAAGTGAAATGCACGCAATGGATCATGAAACAGATATAACAAAAGCTGCCCCCCATAAACATGATATGAGCGGGCAACCATGGGAGCCAAAAGATGGGTTAGAGCGAACATTTTATACTGTGCTTGCAACCCTATTGGCTTCGCTTGGTTTTGCTCTGATTTTAGGTGCGGTTTCAACATTTTCAAATATAGAAATAACGATGCAAAATGGTTTAATTTGGGGGTTGGCGGGTTTTCTTTCATTCTCTCTTATGCCTGCAATTGGTTTGCCGCCTGAACTGCCAGGTATGATTGCAGCAGAGCTTGGTGCGCGTCAAATTTGGTGGGTTGGAACTATTTTAGCAACTGCTGGTGCAATATTTTTAGTTGTAAAATTTAAAAATCCAGTTGTTTATATTGCGGCATTAATTTTGTTTTTAAGCCCGCATATTATTGGTGCGCCTGTTCCTCTTACTTTAGAATCTGATGTTCCTGCGCATTTAGCAACTTCTTTTGCTGCTAATGCACTTTTTACCTCATTAGTTTTTTGGCTGGTTTTGGGTTGGCTCTATTCTTTCTTTTTTCAAAAATTTAAAATAATTTAGGAGATTAACATGCATATTGAACTTGGACTTTTAGCGGCAACAAAGTTAGCTTTTGCTAATGTTGGTGCTATTGCAACCCTTATTGCAAACGCAAAAAAACTTATTAAAAAACCTAATTTAATTATAAAAACTGCATTTGCCGCGATATTTTTCTCAGCCTTTATGCAGGTTTTTCATATGCCAATTGGTGCATCAGAATTACATTTCATTGGTGCTAGTGCGGTTTATTTATTATTTGGGTTTATTCCGACTTTATTTGGTTTTGCTTTGGGGCTTTTATTGCAAGCAATAATTTTTGAACCTGCGGATATGTTGCATTTAGGGGTTAATATCCTATCGCTTGGTATTCCGTTAATTTTGGCTCACAGCCTATATGGTAAGAGGTTTTTTCAATCAGAAAATCAAGTTAAACTTAGTTGGGCAAATATAGTTAAATTTGATGCAATATATTATGGTGGGGTTATTGTTATGGTTGCTTTTTGGCTTTCACTTGGCAATGAGCCAACACCATTTTTAAATTGGGCAATTTTTGCTATTTCTTATTTGCCATTGGTATTTTTAGAGCCTGTTTTTTCTTATTTTGCTTTGCGTTTTACTCATAATATTTCAAAGAATAATATTTTAGATAAATTTACAATGGCTCAGGTTTTACGAGTGAAATAATGAAGATTCCCGTAACAATTATTACTGGTTTTCTTGGTGTTGGTAAAACCACGCTTATCAACCATATTTTAGAAAATGCTGGCGACAAAAGAATTGCTTTAATTATCAATGAATTTGGGGATATTGGTTTTGATGGTGAGCAGATTAAAGAGTGCGGGATTAAAAATTGCAAAAGTGAGGATATTGTTGAATTAGCAAATGGCTGTATTTGTTGTACGGTTGCCGATGAATTTATCCCCACGATGCAAATGCTTTTAGAGCGAGAAAAACGCCCCCATCATATCATTATTGAAACTTCAGGTTTGGCGCTTCCGCAACCATTGGTTAAAGCGTTTAATTGGCCTGAAATAAAAACTGAAGTTAGTATTGATGGGGTTATTACAATTGTTGATGGTGCGGCATTAAGCGAGGGGCGTTTTGCGGCAAATGAGGGGGAGATAAATAAACAGCGCGAGCAAGACGAAATGCTTGATCATAAAACGCCACTTGGTGAGTTGTTTGAAGATCAATTGGTTTGTGCCGATTTAATTGTAATAAATAAGGTCGATCTTATTTCATCTAATCAATTAAAAAAAGTTGAGGAATTAGTTGATCGTGAAAAGCGAGAGGGCGTTGGAATTATTAAAGCGCAAAATGCAAAAGTAGATTTAAATGCGCTTTTGGGGTTGGAATTAAATAGTGAAGATAATTTTGAGGGAAGAGAAAGCCACCATGAAAAACATCATTTACATGAAAATCATGATCATGATGATTTTAGGAGTTTCTCGCTGATTTTAGAACCGAGTGAAAATAAGCAGCAGATTTTAGCTAAGATTGAAGCGGTGATAAAAGCACATGATATTTTGCGGCTTAAAGGATATATTGCGATAAAGAATAATCCCTCGCGTTTAATGGTGCAGGCAGTTGGGGCGCGGGTTAATTTTTGGTTTGAAAGAGAATGGAAAGAGGGAGAAATTCAGCAAAGCTCATTAGTGGTGATTGGGTTAAAAGGGCTTGATGAAGAGGCAATTAAAAAAAGCCTGCAAGGATAATTAAATGCATTTATTATCTGCGCAATCAGGGGAGGTTCAACAAGAGGGAGAGGCAATTGATCTTGAGCAAAGTCCTAGCAAGATTATTTTTGCTTCATTTGCTGATAGTGAATTAGCAGCCATTGCGGGGGCAATTGATAGGGCAGGAGAAAATGAGGTTCGCCTAGCAAATATTCTTTCGCTTAGTCATAATTTTTCAATTGATTTATGGCTAGAAAAAACCGTTCAACATGCAAAATTGGTGGTTATTCGCCTGCTTGGTGGGGTTAGTTATTGGCAATATGGGGTTGATGAATTAAGCGCGCTTGCGCAAAATAAAAATATAAAACTTGCTTTTATTTCAGGGGATGCAAACCCTGATGCTATTTTATTAAAGCGTTCAACAATTTCCTCTGATGAGTGGCATATTTTACATAACCTATTCATTGCGGGTGGTGCGCAAAATATGGATTTAGCGCTTTTGGCATTTAATGATTTGGCTGATGATAAGGCGGTTTTAGATATAAAAGCAAAGCCGTTTTTGCGTTTTGGTTTTTGGTTGCCAAATGAGGGCATGATTGGGATTGATGAGTTTTGTGGCTCCACCCCTCGTCCTGATAATTCGACAAGCTCATTAGTTGAAGGGCGTGAGAAACCCCTCTATATCCCGATATTATTTTATCGTGCGGCATTAGATGGAGCAGGAATTGCAGCAATAAAAATGCTTTATGTGCAGTTAGAAAAAGCTAATTTTACTCCTATTCCAATTGTAATTTCTTCGCTTAAAGAGGGTGCGTGCATTAGGTTTGTAAAAGAGGCATTTAGGCAATTTCCTCCGCAAGTTATTTTAAACTTAACGGGTTTTTCGCTTGGCATTGATGGAATTAAAAAAAAGCAAAATCCTTTTAGTGAAATAGATGCGCCAATCGTGCAGCTTATTCAAAGCTCGCGCCCAAGAGAAGTTTGGGAAAAAGATTATCAAGGTTTAAGCGCTAAAGACCTTGCGATGCAAATTGTGCTACCAGAAATGGACGGGCGAATTGGCGCTCTTATCATTGGGCACAAAGAAAAATCGCTCTGGCATGAAAAAAGCCAATGTCAGCTTATTTCTTATAGGTCAGAAAAAAAGGGGATAAAACAAGCGGTTGAATTGGTAAAAAATTATGTGCGGCTTCGATTGGCTAAAAGAAGCGAGCGCAAAGTAGTTATGGTGTTGGCAAATTATCCAATTCGAGATGGGCGGATTGCTAATGGGGTTGGATATGACGCACCGCTTTCTAGCGTTGAAATTATGATGGCGCTTGAAAAGGCGGGGTATGATTTGGGAAGTGAGGAAAATAGCTTCACCCTTCGACAAGCTCAGGGTGAGGGTGGAGTGTGTGGTGAGGGTGGAGTGCAGGAGGTAAAAAAAGGCAATCAGCTTATTGAGTTACTGCAATCTGGTCCAACAAATGCTAACCCAAAACGCGGCATTGGTGGGGCGATATTGTCTTTGGTTGAATATAGGAAATTATTTAAAAAATTACCGATTAAAATTCAAGATGAAGTGAATGGGCGTTGGGGGGAGGCAAAAGAAGATCCGTTTTGCCGCGCTGATGGATTTCATCTTCCCGTTGTGATTTTTTCTCATATAGCGGTTTTGTTACAACCCTCACGTGGATATAATCTTGATGAGGAGGCAAGTTATCATGACCCTGACCTTGTGCCGCCGCACGCTTATATTGCCAGCTATTTATGGGCAAAGAATATTTTTAAGACTCACGCTTTTATTCATAATGGAAAACACGGCAATTTAGAATGGTTGCCCGGCAAAGCAGTTGCGCAAGATGAAAATTCTTACCCCAATGCGCTTTGGGGTGCTTTGCCTAATTTTTATCCGTTTATTGTTAATGATCCAGGGGAGGGAACGCAGGCAAAAAGACGCATAGGGGCAGTAATTATTGATCATTTAGTGCCGCCATTAACTCGTGCGGAAACTTATGGAAATTTACGAGATTTAGAGGCGTTACTCGATGAATATTATGCTGCTTCTGGTATGGACAACAGACGGCTTAATTTGCTTAAGAAACGTATTTTAGATTTTTCAAAAGATATAGATTTAGCTGATGATATTAGTTTACCAAAAGATGAAAATGAAGCGCTTGGTGAAATTGATAATTTTTTATGCGAGTTAAAAGAAGCGCAAATTCGCGATGGTTTGCATGTTTTTGGACAAAGTCCAACGGGTAGGCTTGAGCAAGATTTAAGCATTGCGCTTGCGCGGGTGCCACGCGGCGAGGGAGCGCAAAATGCGTCGATAATTCGTGCAATAGCTAATGATTTAAAATTGGGGTTTGATCCATTAAATGTAAAATTGGGGGAAAAATATAAAGGTGCAAAACCAAAAATTTTAAAAGACATTTCAAATGATATTTGGCGCAATGTTGGGGACACTATTGAGCGTTTAGAGGCTTTGGCTTTGGAGTTAATAGAACAAGAAGAATTGCCGCAAGATTTTGTGCAAACTAAAGAAGTGATGATAACAATTAATGAGGTTATTCGCCCTAAGTTACAGCAATGTGGCACAAGTGAAATTAACGCGCTTATTGATGGGTTGGACGGTAAATTTATTAAACCTGGTAGTTCTGGCGCGCCAAGTCGCGGGCGATTAGATGTGTTACCAACGGGCCGCAATTTTTATTCGGTTGATACCCGCGCGGTGCCAACGCAAGTTGCGTGGGAATTGGGCAAAAAATCTGCTGAAAACATGCTTAAAAGATATTTTCAGGACGAGGGAGTTTGGCTTAAATCTATTGCTTTAAGTGTTTGGGGAACTGCTAATATGCGCACGGGTGGTGATGATATTGCCCAAGCTCTTGCTCTAATTGGAGTGAAACCAAAATGGGATTTTGGCTCGCTTAGAATAAATGGGTTTGAAATTATTCCTCTTGCAAAATTAGCTCGTCCGCGTGTCGATGTGACCTTAAAAATTTCAGGGTTTTTTCGTGATGCTTTCCCCCAACTTATTACGCTTTTTGATAAAGCAATAAGGGCAGTTGGATCGCTTGATGAACCTATGGAACAAAACCCAATCGCTGCCACAATGCGAAAAGAAGCGCTTGAAATGATAAAAGAAAACACACCACAAGACGAAGCTTTTTTTAGTGCAGGGCATAGGATTTTTG
>Ga0256834_1001836_pt1 | contig 13932 bp, 13 predicted proteins | sample 4281140metaG_FD_190536 | JGI IMG/M metagenome (GOLD analysis project Ga0256834, IMG submission 190536) | Hydrothermal vent microbial communities from East Pacific Rise, Pacific Ocean - 4281-140 | ecosystem: Environmental > Aquatic > Marine > Hydrothermal vents | place: Pacific Ocean: East...
CAACGGTCAGTGATATTCAGCCCAGTTTGCACGGAAAATCAGATTCTTTTTTGATTGTATTAATTGCTGTGGCACTGCCAATTAGTGCTTATTTTATTTATAAGCATGTTGGCATAGATTACACGACCGTTAAATACATGGCAGATCAACCCGCAGGCAGTTCACATGGTGCTGGAAATGATATTGACGTGATGTTGGCCGCAGTTAGAGAAAAGACGGAAGCTGATGATAAAGATTTGGAAAGCTGGAGAATGTTGGCTCAAATTCTTCATGTTAAGAAAGATATGGCGGGGGCAGAAAAAGCCTACGCTCACCTTATAAATCAAGGTGTTAAAGATGCCGAGTTGTACGCCAATTATGCCGATGTATTAGCATCGCAAGCAGGCAGTATCTTAGTGGAGTCTCCCGCGTTTAAGTGGGTTGAGAAGGCGTTGGAGCTTGAGCCAAATCATCAACAAGCGTTGTGGATTGCTGGCACAGCAGCGTATTACAGTAAAGATTATGGGTTAGCAGAAACGTATTGGAAGCATTTATTAACGTTGCTGGATCCAAGTTCGGATTCTTATAAGGTGATTTCTCAAAATTTAGAAGAAATGAAGCGAGAGGCGGCTGCTAAATAAAAGGCTTTTCTTAAAGAGGTATGTTGGGCATGAAAAAAATACTATTGATATTGTTAGCAGGAACATTCTCTTTGGATGCCTTTTCTGAAAGTAAGGGAGAGCGCGTCTATAACCAAGTGTGCTTTACTTGTCATGATCAAGGTGTGTTTGGCGCCCCAAAATTAGGGGAGGTGACAGACTGGACCGATCGGATCTCAAAAGGAAAGAGTATTTTAAATTACAATGCCATTGAAGGTTATGCTGGCGACAAAGGGTTTATGCCACCAAGGGGGGGAGACCTTTCGTTGAGTGACAGTGAAGTTCAGGGAGCGGTTCAGTATATGATCGATAAAAGCTGGTAAAACCCCTGCGATTGATGCGTAATATTGCCTTGAAAGGCGGCATTAGTTCGACTTGTTTTGTTGAGCTTAGTGGGTGTAGACTGAATTTAAGTCAAAAAATATTGAGAAAGAATTGAGATGTTTTGGCTTGATGGTAATTTTAAGTAATGAGATATTCGAGTTCTGTTGAACTCTTTTAATTATAAGTTAAATGGTTTAGATAAAGTAAGTAGTTTAGGTTGTTAAATGAAAGTTTAATGAAAGAGTTTACGAGGAGTTTACGATGAAAAATTTTAAAATGAAGTTATCAGTGGTCAGCTTAGGGGCTGTGTTTTTTTTAGGGAGTGCTCAGGCGGCAATTACTGGATCGATGCATGATTTAAGTACGGGCGGGCCTGGTGGTGGAGTGGGCGCAACAGGTGAAATTTGTGTGTTTTGCCATACACCCCATGGGGCTGATACAGGTGCTCCTGCGCCTTTATGGAATAAAATTCTTCCAACGGCCGCGAGTTTTACTACGTATGATGATTTAAATACTGCAACATTAGATGGTCAAATTAATTTGGATGCAGGGGGTATCTCTTTAGCGTGCTTGTCATGCCATGACGGAACAACGGCGCTTGATTTGGTGTTAAATGCACCCACTGAAAACCAAGGGCTTTATCGTTATGATGCAGCTGGTGCTAATTTAGGGACTGGTACGACCATGGTTGATTTTGTCTCAGGAGATCCATTAAAAGCAGGGATGCCTGTTCCAGTTTTAGGTAAAGATTTGAGAGATGATCATCCAGTAGGAGTTCAGTATGCGGGTGGAGGCTTACTGTGGGCGGATATTACGGGTGCAAATACTGTAGCGAGTGTCGCGAACGATAAGTTGTTCAATGATCCTTCTTGGATTAATGGACGCTTATGGATTGGAACGGTCGCTGAAACGGGCACAGAAGGTAGTAGTCGATTGCCTCTGTATAACGGTACAGCCGCTGGTCTTGGCCCCATGGTTGAGTGTGCGACTTGTCATAATCCACACGTAACAGCAAATGGATCATTCTTGCGCATGTCAAATATTGGAAGTGCTTTATGTTTAGCATGTCATATTAAATAGTCATTTTTTTCAAATGGAACGTTGTCGTTTAAAGGTTTGATTTATGCAGAAACAAAGAACATTTGTCTGTTGGTTGTTTTGCTTTTTAGTTGTATTTTTGCTTTCTCCTGGCAGTGTTTTGTCTTCAGAAGGGGGGGGGCAAAAACTATTTGCGACCGTTGATGGGTACGAAATCACGGAAGCGGTTTATTTATCCGCTTTGCAAGTGGAAGCTAAAAAACGCTATTATCATGGCAGAATTACAGATGAGCGGCTTGCAGAATTAAAAAAAGAGGTGGCACGTGATTTAATGGATCAAGTGTTGCTCATTCATGAAGCTGAGCGTTTAGGGTTGGTACCTGATGTAAAGAAGGTTGAAATTGCATTGGAGCAGTTTGACCAACGTTATGCCAAAGACGAGGCATGGCAAAAGGATCGTGACCGTGCTTTGCCCTTGTTGCGTAAGCAGCTTGAATCCAAAGAGCTTGTTGGGCTACTTGAGAAAAAGACACGCTCTGATTTTGTGTTAACGGAAGAGGAAAAAAAGGAATTTTATAAAAAAAATTTAGAGCTGTTTATGTTTCCTGAAAGAAAAAGAGTCTCTTTAATTTTGAAAAAAGTATCGCCTTCTGCGCTTTCGGAGCAGTGGCAAGAGGCTGAAAATTTATTGACTTCTTTAGCCGAGCGTATTGTACAGGGAGAGTCTTTTGCAACGCTGGCCAAAGAGTATTCGGATGATGAAACGGCTTCTCAAGGAGGGGATATGGGGCAACAGCATAAAGGAATGTTGCACGGTGATGTTGAAAAGGTGTTGGATGCGCTAAAGGTGGGCGAACTTAGCGCTCCAATTCGACTATTGCAGGGGTATGCATTGGTTAGAAAGGAGGGTGTAATACCTGCACAACAAATTCATTATGAAGATGCGAAAGAGCAGGTGAGTCAGTTGCTCTTGAGAGAGGAATCGGATCTTCGTTGGACGGCATTGTTAGAGAAGTTGCGTAGCAATGCTGTCGTTGTTCGGTTTTGAGCCTAGGCTCCCTGATGAAAGCCCGAATTCACGCCTCTTTTTATAACGTTAGTGGAGCTTTGCTTGTGCTTGCGATAGCAAGTAGTGATTCTGTTATTGCGAGTGGCATCGTGGCAACGAATACGAACGGAAGCGTGGGGTATGTTTATCGCTCTACGAACTATAGTACTGATACTTATGATAACCAACATCTTTTAAAAGCAAATATTGATAATACCTTTTTTATTTGGCGAGACTGGTTTATTACAGGCAGTTCGAGCTTGGTTTTTACACAGGATCAAACGGCCTCGAATAATAGTGAAAGTAGTACTTTTTCAACCACTGGGCAACTGGGGTTTAGTGTGTTACCGCAAAGCTCTACTCCGTTTGGATTCAGTTACTCTCGTTCAGATTCAAAAGTTAACTCCGATCTTAAATTTTACTCTGGCAACAATGCCGCTTCGTTAGATGACAATGTTGTGAATGAATCCTTGGTGCTTCATCAAAGTTTATTAGGTGACGGGTATCGTTTAAAGGTCAAATACTCTGATAGTCAATTTAACTCCTCTTTACGTGGTAAATATGGCTCAAATACAATAGGTGTTTCAGGGGTGCTAAGAAGCCCTAGTGGGGTACTTAGAGCGTCGATGACACAAAGCGATGAAGTGACTTATAATAAAACCGATAGACAAAGCAATATTGCACGGCTTAATCATAATTATACAGGCATTTCTCAAACGGCAATTAATACGGTTTTGAGTCGCAGTCAAATTCAGCAAACGTTGCCTACAAGTACACCTGGCAATAGTTCAAATACGGGGTATGATGTAACGTTAAGTCAAGCATCGGTTTCGTTGGTTTGGAGAAGCTTGGATAAAAAGATGTCTGTCACCAGTGGTCTTCGTTTTTCGGGTGTAGAAAGTTCGAACAGTCGGTCGTTGAGTAGTGTATCAAGCTCTGCGTTAACTATTAACTTGGGATTGAACTACCGCTTGACGGACAATATGACACTTAATGCAAACAGTTCTCGTTCCGTAAATGAATTTGAGAGTGGGGAGGCAGCGACTAGACGGGCATCGACTGGACAGGATAGGCTGGGAATGACTTATCGCTCCGATGGTATTCAGTTGGGGGGCTTTAATTATGATTGGCGTTTTTCAGGCGATTTAGCCCGCAGAGAGCATGACGGAGAAGAATCAAACAGCTCTAGTTTGTCTTTGGGGCATGGTGTGGGGCGAAAATGGTCTTTTTCTCGAAGTCAACAAGTGTTTTTGAGAGGAACACAAGATTATTCGATAAACTCTTTGGTGGATCAAGTTCGTCAAAGGTTAGGCCACCGAGTGAGTCTTGGTTGGAAGCAAAATCTACCTGGGGTTACTCGGAAAGTACAATTTCAATTATCGGATCAGCGTGATATCGGCGATGAAACAGCATTGCAAACCTTAAATGCAGAAGTAAATCAGCAAACAGTCTTAACTCGACGAATTAAGTTGAATGGCTCTTTGAATTATCAGCTTACAAGCTATCAGTACTCAAGCGGTGATACGAATGTTTCTTCATCGAATACATCGGTTATTTCAGCGAATGCTAACCTTTCTTATCTGAATCCTTTTTCAATATCGGGGTTGGCATTTACTTCAAATTACAGGTATAGTCAGTCTGTTGTTGCGCAACAGTCTGATTTAACGACTCAGCAAACGTGGAATAATAAAGTGAATTATCGAGTGGGTAAGATTGATGTTTCGTTACAATTTCTGTATCGCGAAGCTCGAAAAATTCGTTATAATAGTGTTTACTTTAGTTTAAGACGAGTGTTTTAAACTTAAAGAGACCTTTGCACGAAAGGATGCACGGATAAAAAAGGTTTAAATATGCTTGGTTTTCGTTGAACCCCTTGCGAATAGCTAGCTATTCTCTGCGTTTTCCGCCTCAATCAGCCAGATTTAATCTCTTTTTTCTCTCGTGGCTCTATCGTGCAAAGATCTCTTCAACTTTAACTTTGATTTTGTGGGGATAAAATAGTGGTGATAAAACAAAAACTATTAGGTTTGGGTGTTATTTTAATATCGCTCTTTACTATGCTGGCACCAATGAAAGCACATGCTGAATATGGTGATATTGTTATGAATAACTTTGCGGATGCGGCTGAGATGAGACCTGCGGTGTTCCCACATTGGTTTCATCGAATTCGATTTAATTGCAGTGTTTGTCATGCCGATTTAGGGTTTAAGTTTGGCGCAGGTAAAAATGAAATTACCATGGCTAAAATTATTGAAGGTGAGTTTTGTGGAGCCTGTCATAATGGCGAAATTGCGTGGTCCATTGAGAACTGTGATGTCTGTCACTCAGGTCTTCCTGGTACTCCGACTCAAGTGAAGGGAAGCCCTTTACGCGCCTCTAACATTGCTGCACCTAAATAAGAAGGTTGGATGATTATGTATAAACTATCAGTTCTAATATTAATAGCATCCATCTCTGGAATTTTTTCATTGGTTGCTTCTGCCGAATCAAGTAATACGTTTAACCGTATGCTAAAACCACAAGCACCAGCAAATTTGCCGCCTGCGGAAGATGGTATTCATGACCCAGACAGCCCTGGTACGCACATGTTACAACCACCTAAAGAAGCCTTTAATGGTTTGGTTAAAGCAAAGTGGGGTAACAAGGTCGATTGGATTAAGTCTATTAATACTAAAAAGCTTTCTCCGCGCCATAATGCTTCGGATGCTGCGCCAAAGCCAATCATTATGAATTTGAATATTGTGCGTCAAGTAAAAGGTTCGATGCCTGATGTGGTTTTTCCGCATGACAGCCATACGTTGTTACTCGCATGTTCTAACTGTCATACGGGGATTTTTATTCCTCAAAAGGGTGCAAACCAAATGAGTATGGCGGCGATTATGTTGGGTGAATCGTGTGGTAAGTGTCATGGGGCTGTTGCGTTTCCAATCACAACGGCGACCTGTAAACTTTGTCACTCTAAGCCTAAAGCAAAAAGCTCAGTATTAAAACGCTCAGTGGTGGGTAATTAATGATGATTAAGCACCTATCAGCTTTTTGTTTGGCTGTGTTGGTTGCGAACTCTGCCCTTGCGGCAGAGGCCGTAAAACCATCACCTAAAATTAACTACGCTGATAACTTATTGATGAACTCAAAAACAGCGAAGCGTCTTGAAGGGATGGATACTGACGAGGTAAAGCTTGCTTTGCAAGAAGCGAGGGAGCTGTTAGAGCAAGCTAAGGCCGCGCACAATAGTGGGCAGACAGCGGAAGGCAGTTCATTAAGTAGTTTGGCATTAAAAAAGTTTACTCAGGCCGCAAAGTTACTTCCAAAATCGGAATCGGCTTTAAAGGTTTTGCGAAAACGTTATTTGGAACTGGACGAAGAAATTTTGTCTTATCTTGAGTGGTATGATTCTGCCCCCTATGTTTCAGGGGATGAGCAACAGGCTGTTGATAAAGCAAAATCGGAAGTGTTGGAGGCAAAAGGTTTATTTGAAAGCAACAAGTATGAGGCGGCAAATAAAATTTTAACACGTGTATTGGATGATGTTGTTGTGATGACGAATCGTTCAATGACCAGTTCCGAAATTGTAAATTCACTTGATTTTGAAACACCTGAACAAGAACATAAATACGAGTTAGCACGTAACAATGAGTATAAGCGTTTAATTCCTATTGCGGAGCAACAAAAGGCACCTAAGGGTGGTAAGTTAATGTTATTTAAACGATTTGTGAAGAAGGCAGAAGAGATTCGTGTTCAAGCGGATTCTGAGCTAAATTCAGGTGATATTACGTTATCAATTAAAACGTTGCAGAATTCGACCGATCAATATTTAAGAGCATTGCGAATGGTTGGTATTCGATAATTTGTTTAATAATGAGACTTTTACACGAAAGGATGCACTGATAAAAAAGGCTAAAATATGCCTGATTTTCGTTGGAAACCTTGCGAATAGCTGGCTATTCCCTGCTATTTCCGCCTCAATCAGCCAAATTTTATCTCTTTTTTTCTCGCGCCCCTCTCGTGTAAAGGTCTCAAGGAGTTTTTGAGTTGAAATATAGGTTGAATGTATCCGCCTTAGCTGCCCTTTTTTGGGCAGTTTCTTTTTTTGCACCTTACACAGTGGCGGCAGGTGTTTTGACAGAAGAAGGATTAAAAAAATCGCTTGCGATGAATGAAAGTTTGTTAACAAGTTCAAGCCTTGTTCGTAATGTTAAAGAAGTGGATTTACCGCAGGTCTCAAAGGTGCTTGAAAAGGCGTTGTCGCTTCATGAAACAGCAAAAGAAAAGCTTGCAAGTGGCGACTTAGCCGCTTCAGCGAAAGCAAGAGACGAATCCTTAAAAGGCTTAATGTTAGCCAGTCGTTTGGCACACCAAGCCAGTGGTTTTGCGGAAGAAAAAGCGAAGGAACACTACGAAAAAAAATTAAAAAGTGTTCAAGGGTTGCTTGCCGCACATAAACGGATTACGGATTCTAACTCGGATCCAGATACTGAGCAGAGGCTGCAAAAAAAGATTTCGCCATTAATAAAGCCTTCTGAAAAAAATGAAAGTAAAGAAGAATTTAAAAAAGCATCTGCACTTTTAAGTGAAGCTTATTTTATTATTGCAAACTCAATTAAGTCACAACGAACGGGGCAAACGCTTGTAAGAAGTCTTGATTTTGCGACAGAAGAAGAAGCGTATGAGTATGAGTTAGGTCGATATGAAAATTATCAGAGATTAGTGAATATGATGATTGATGAACGACGCGCATTTAAACGAGACAAGCGTACCAAAGTTTTTTTTGACGAGGCAGAACTTTATCAATCCAAAGCAGAAGCACTGGTAAAAAAAGGTCAATATAATGAAGCCTCTAAATTTATAGAAAAAGCATCTAAAACGTTGGTTAATTTATTAAGGGATTCTGGAGTTCATATTCCTGGCGTGTAAAATTAGGTTTTTTTAGTTCGTTCAGAGTATGGTTTAAAGGAGTTGGATATGTTTAAAGCGTTATTGGCAGTGCTTCTTGTGTCTTCTGTTTTTTCATTCACTTTTGCGGAGGAAAAAAGTGCTTCACAAGATGCCAATATTGCAAATAAGCTAGCACATCAGGTCAGTGATTTTGTGGAGCTTAAAGCCAAATCGGATTATGAAAAAAAATTAAAAAGTATTCAAGGTCTTTTGTCTGCCCATAAGCGAATTACGGAGCTTAATTCAGATTTGGATAAGGAATTGAGGCTTCAAGAAAAAGTAAAACCTGTACTAGATCAATCTAAAAAACTTGCAAAAGAGCATGCCTTTAAAGAGGCTAAACATGTATTGGATGATGCTTACTTTGCCATAGTGAACTCTATTAAATCACAACGAACTGGGCAAACATTGGTAAGAAGCTTAGATTTTGCAACAGAAAAAGAGGCGTATGAGTACGAATTAGGCCGATATGAAAATTATAAAATGTTAATTAATATGATGATTGATGAACGGCATGCTTTTGCTCGGGATGCTCGTACAAAACCTTTTTTTGATGAAGAGGATCGTTATCATGTACAAGCAGAAACGTTGGCAAAAAAAGGTCAATATGGCGAAGCTACTCTTTTAATAGAAAAGGCTTCTAAAACGTTAGTAAATTTATTGCGAGATTCTGGGGTTTATATTCCAGGAGTATAAGGATTAAATATGTTTAAAATGTTAATGGTTGGGTGCTTAATGCTTCCCATGTTTTCTTTTGCTACAGAATTGACTTCATTAAAAGAGGACGGTATTCATGATGTGAATGGCGGAGGCTTTTCAATGTTGCAAGAGCCAAAAGAAGCCATGGGAGATTTTCCTAGACGAACGGATGGAACCGTTGATTGGGTGAAGGCACTTGACCAAAAATTAATTTCTCCGCGTTCTAATAAAGTGGGTGATGGAAAAATGACCAGTGTGAATCTTGAGCTAGTATTAACAAATACAGGTTCAATGGATCATGTTTTGTTTAGTCATAAAGTGCATACACAAATTTTAACGTGCGCAAACTGCCATATTGATATTTTTCTGCCCAAACAAGGGGCTAATTTTATTAGCATGAACAATATCATGGCAGGTGAACAGTGTGGTGTGTGTCATGGAGCAGTCGCTTTCGCTGTTCAAGATTGTTCGCAATGTCATAATGTTCCTTCTAAGAAGGGAAGTCTACGTTAATGTTACGCGCTTGGGTTCTTTTATTATGTTTGGCTATCGTACCTTTCAGTGCGCGGGCAGAGATATTGGAAGAGATCGAAACGATTGATAGCTTTCGTATGATAAGCTCCGGTTGGTTGTCTTCGGTTGTGGGTGCGGAGTTTGAGTTTATTGAAAACCCAATTTCGGTTGCAGCAAAAGACAATAAAGTCTATTTTATAGATGATGTTTTAATGAGTCTATATGTCTATGACAAAGCCAGCCAACAGGCTTCCAAATTAAAAGCCCCTTATCGTGATCTTAAAAGCAACTCTGCTCGTTTATTTATAAGTGATAACCAAGAATTGTTTGTGATTGATTCGTTTGGCAATCAAGTGTCTAAATATGACTTAATTGGTAATTTAATTACCCGTTTTTATGCTCCATTAAATTTAAATTCGCCTGTGGGCATGTGCATTAACCCGCTTAATGATCGCGTATTGATTGCAGATGCTTTTTATGGCCATATTATTGAGTTTTCTGCAACGGGAGAGCCGTTGGGTTTATATGGAATGAAAAAGAAAGATCAAGTTCAGGCGGGTAACGATATTGTAGGTATGGCCTGTACTGAAACGGAAATGTTTATTGTGTCTAAATTGACCAAAAAAATTAACGTATTTTCTTTTTCAGGTGAGTTTTTACGCTCAATTTCTCGCGACGAAGTAAGAAGTCCAACCGACATTGCGGTTGATGCTTATGGTCGAATTTATGTAAGCGATGATTTTAATGACCAAATTGTGATATACAATAATAAAGGGTTTGTAAAACGCATGGGGCGCTCTGGTGTTGGTGCGTTGCATTTTAGAGAAATTACGAATTTGTCGATTGATGGTGACTATTTGTATGTTGTTGATAACATGAACCGTAGTATTAAAGTGTTTATGATTAATCCACCTAAAGAAAATACTGCAAAATGATTCGTGTTGGCGTTTTACTTTTGCTGCTGTTTTTATCGGGTTGTTCAACCAATCAACCAAAAATATTTCAATTAGAAAATGCTGTGCTGTCGGATGTGTGGCCTGCTGGTTCTGAGATTCCTCGCTATCGTTATGTAGGAGAGTTATACGGAGAATCGTTAGAGGGTTCTATTTCCGCGCAAACAATATTTGAAAAAATTATAGGGTTAATTCAAGGTGCGCCAGAGGCCTTAACACTTAAGCGACCTTATGACCTTTACGTAAGCCCTGAACGCTTTGTGTACGTTGCAGATTTAGCGTTACCTGGTGTGATGGTGTTTAATTTAAACGATAATACGGTCGTTGTTTGGGATGAAATTGATAATAAAACGTCTTTTCAAGCGCCCGTGGGAATAGTAGGTGCTGAAAATGATATTTTAGTGGTCGATACGAAGTTGGCAAAGGTGTTTCGCTTTTCGTCCAATGGCGCGTTATTAGGGGCTTTTGGTTCTGAAACATTAAAACGACCCATTGGCATCGCTTACGATTCAAATAAAAAACAAGTTTATGTGTCAGATGCCACCTTGCATACCGTTCAGGTGTTTTCGTTGAATGGCGAATACATCACTTCTATTGGAGGGTATGGTGAAGCATTGGGTGACTTTAACTACCCTTCTGCGATAGAGTTTAACCACAACAAGCTTTATGTCAGTGACACTATGAATGCACGAATTCAAATTATTGACCCAAGTAACCTAGAAAAAGAGATTGAATCGTTTGGTTATCGTGGGCTTAATGTCGGAAATACCCCACGCCCTAAAGGCGTAACTGTTGATGAAGATGGTAATGTGTATGCAGTTGAATCTTATTACGGCTATGTGTTGGTGTATAACGAGCAAGGTAATTTTTTACTTTCTATTTCAGCTAAAGGTCGAAGTATGGGGGAATTTTATCTTCCTTCTGGTGTGACCATGGATGATAAAAGTCGAATTTATTTAGCTGATACCTTTAATGGTCGTGTGATTATTTTGCAATACCTAGGGAACTAAGATGGGACAGGTCACTAAGATGCTACATTATAAAGTTTTTAGTATAAAATTAATTGGTGTGCTTGCATTATGCATAATCACTTTTTCAGTTATGGCAGGCGTAGAAGACATCGTTAACACCAAACACAACCTGTCCGCCAGTGGACCAGGCACACTCAAAGCCACCAGTGAAAGCCGAGTCTGTGTTTTTTGCCACACCCCCCACGGTTCTACGAACGCGCCCAATGCCCCGCTCTGGAACCGAGAACTTTCCAGCGCCACCTACACCACTTACAGCTCCGACTCCTTTGACGGCGCCGCCACCATCCAACAACCCAGCGGCAGCTCCAAGCTTTGCCTATCCTGTCATGATGGCGCACTCGTTATTGGTGACGTTAACTACGCCTACGGTGTATTAGGCGCTAGCTTTGCTATGCAAGGAACCGACGGAGACGGCACCTTCATCTCCACAGACAGCCAAACAGGTTTTACCAAAAACATAGGAATCAATCTAGGCAACGACCACCCCATCTCCTTCACCTACAACACCGCACTCGCCAATACCGATGGCGAACTCTATGATCCCACCATTACAGGACACATCGGCAACCGAGTATCAGGGCAACCCAAACCCACCGTTCCCCTCGAAGACGACCGAGTGCAATGCATTACCTGTCACAACCCCCACACCATAGACGACAAGTTTTTACGTCTCAACCGAACCCAAATTGCCAGCCACGGAACCGACGGCGTATTTGATCCCGCCAACGACATCGTCTGTTTAGCCTGTCATAACAAAGAAGGCTGGGCGACCTCCGCTCATAGTCACCGAGATGTTGCTAACGAAACCTACACCACTACCGCCTCCGATCAACGAGAATTTCCAGCTGGTATTCAAGTATGGCAAGCCTCCTGTTTAAACTGTCACGACACCCACACCGTGACAGGAGCAAGAATGCTCCTAAGAGAAGGAACCGACAGCATGACGACCCCCAAAACAGGGGGCAATGCCGCGCAAGAAGAGACCTGTTATCAGTGTCATACCATTGATGGTGGGTTAGGCAATATTCTCGTAAGCAATAGCGAAGTGCCTGACATAGAAACTCAGTTTAACCTTCCATTTTCCAAGCCCATCACCAATACCGATCAAAGCGTCAGCAGCGAACAACACAGCATTACCGACAAAGATTTTATGGAAAGTTCAACCAATCTTGGCAATAATAGGCATGCCGAGTGTACAGATTGTCATAACCCGCATCGAATCATTAAAAATCAGCTGTTCAATGCAGACCCTAGCATTCCCGATGCCAAAGCGCATCACGACCATGCGGCGATAACGGAACGGCATAGCAATATTATTTCAGGAGCACTGGCTGGAACATGGGGCGTAGAGCCTCAGTATGGTGGTAACCTTCCATTTGGTACCAATCCTCCCACTTTTACTGTTAAAAAAGGTTACGCAGGCGCGGGAGCCAGTACCGATATTACAAGCCCTTACGTTACGAGGGAGTATCAAATTTGTTTGAAATGCCACTCCAATTATGCGTATGGGAATAACCCACCATTCAATACAGGGGATTCAGTGGGAGAAAATAACGTTACCCAATACACTAATCAGGCGATGGAATTTCAAGCACATGATGATGAAATGGGGGAGGCTCCATTTGGAACAGTGGGAAGTGCTGCAAATCATCGCTCTTGGCACCCCGTGATGAAAAAAACGGGAAGAACGATTTCAATTCGAAGAGCCGATCCTGAAATTTTTTATCCTCCTTGGCAAAATGATGGCGTAGAGCGTACGGGAATACAGACCATGTATTGCTCTGATTGTCACGGTAGCTCATCGCCTTATGTAGAGGGTGATGACAATACGCATAATGTAGAGCCTGCTCCCGATGGCGCATGGGGGCCACATGGTTCGGATAATTCGTTTATATTGAAAGGAAATTGGGATACCGAAGATTTGAATTTAGTTACCGCAAATGAGTTATGCATAAGGTGCCATGCACTACATAGCTATTCGGATATATCTATTTCAGCGGCGAAAACAAGTGGTTTTCGAGGAGGAACGTGGGCTAATTTACACTGGATACACTCATATCTACTTAGTGGCGTTGATCGATTACGTTGTACATGGTGCCATGTTGCGGTTCCCCATGGCTGGCGTAATAAGGCGTTATTAGTGGATCTTTCTAGCGACCCAGAGGCGGCTCCTTGTCGAGACGGTGCGGGGAACATTATTCAACTACCCTGTGATGCGCCGCCTTATATTCAAAAAACCTATTTGGGAGGAGCAGGGCCTGTGAACTGGAGGGTGAGTGGCGAGTGGGTTGCTCAAGATTGTAATAATGTTGGGGGTAGTGGTTGTAATGGTTGGATGGGTGATTCGGTGTCGGGTTGTGGTAACCCTAACTGACCTTAAAGCCACAATCTGAGTGTAATATGACACCATTCTCTAGCCGTTTAGCGGCCTATAGCTCTTCTTTAAAATTAACATTGTTTTTATTTCTTTTTTTAGGAATAAATGTTGTTTTATGGCACTTCACTGAGCATGCCTCAAGGGATTGGTTGATTACCATTCCTTTGTTGTTTTTGGCGTTTAATTTAATAACGTCTCTGCTCACGAATAAAATTTTTCGTATTTACGGTTGGTTATTATTGTTTCACGTAGGGCTGTTATTGTTATTACTTTTAATTGGAATCAGTCAGGTCACAAAATTAATTGGCAGTGTAGAAGTCACCAATGGCAGCGTGTATGATCAGTCATCCGCACAGTGGCAACAAGGTGTTTTTCA